>Ga0310840_100066_pt1 | contig 141734 bp, 162 predicted proteins | sample SM_ome_8_FD_201304 | JGI IMG/M metagenome (GOLD analysis project Ga0310840, IMG submission 201304) | Sorghum-adapted microbial communities enriched on stacked mutant (SM) sorghum from Joint BioEnergy Institute, Emeryville, California... ...
CACCACCGCCCCCACTCGGGGCTCAACTACCGCACCCCGTCCGAGGTCCGCCAGACCTGGGACGATGCCGGAGAACCACTACAAAACACCGCGGCCTGACCTGTCAACACCGGCCGGGAGCAGTCCAACCGCGCGCAGCGCGTCTGGATCGAGAACCGGGCGCGCCGCAACCAGTTCGCATTCTCCGTCGAGGGCGTCCTCGAGGTACTCGACGTCCTCGACGGAACGCTCACCCCGCGCGAGGTCGAGTCGGGGCTCGGGCGCAAGCTCGTCACCGTCAAGGAGGAGGCGGCGGAGCTGGACAACCTCTCGCACACCTTCGACGGGGGCGAGGAGACGCGCCTCCAGCTCGGGCGACGACACCTCGCACTCATCGACAACGTGTACGCCCTGGACGCGATGGTCCCCGAGCCGCTCAAGAGATGCCCGCCGTTCGTGGAGTTCGTGACGTCGGTCAACTCCCGCTGCAGCGATGCGCTCGACCTGATCGCGCCCGGGTGGCGTACCCGCCCCATCCACGACCCCGTCGACGGAGGCACCGAATGAGCGCGATGCCTCTGCGACCCAGCGAGAACAATGCGGGCGGCCGCGGGTTGGGGCAACTCCTCACCGCAGACCAACTCGCTCAGCGCTGGCAGGTTCCCAAGAGCCACGTGTACCGCCTCACGCGAGACCGTGCGATCCCAGCCGTCAAGCTCGGCCGGTACTACCGATACCGAATCGACGCCATCGAACGCTTCGAGATCGGAGATGCCTCGCACACCGAGACGGCGGCGTAGGGTGCCCTCCACAGCGAAGCGGCCAAGGCCAAGGCCGTCGGCCATGACCACAGGGACGAGACGATGAGCGTCGCGAAAGCTATGGCCCAGCGCGTCACCGGCCACCTGCAACTCCGCGAGCTGCGCGAAGGAGCGGTCTGGTTCACGAAGACCCGCGTGCCTGGCCGGCGCCCCGAGCAGACCACCCGCCGGCTGGCACCCGCCCATCTCGGGGGCGGGCAGCCTCGTCGTGGTGCGCTCACCCGCCGGCAAGCTGAGGATGCCCTCGCCGACATGCTGGCCCTCGAGCGCCGGTACGTGAGCACTGGCCACTACAGAGACCAGCCCGGCGGCGTCACATTCGCCGACGCCGCGGCCGAGTTCCTGCACCACGTGGAGGTCGTCAAGGGCCGTGAGCGCTCCACACTGCACGACTACCGGGGCACCGTCCAAAGGCTCAACGCCCGCTGGGGAGACCGCCCGATCACGGCAATCACCGTCCGCGACGTCGAGCAGCTCCGCGACGACCTGATGAAGTCAGGGCTCCGCCCTAGGACCGTCGTGCGCTACCTGAGCGTCATGCATGGCGTGCTCAAACTGGCCATGCGCCGGCACGGTCTGATGCGCAACGTGGCGTCAGCCGATCTTGTGGATCGCCCCACGGTCCGGTACTCCGGCGAGTTCGTGACGCTCGACGGCGAGCAGCTCGCCGCCCTCGTGCGGGCCGCCGAGAACGTGCAAGACGAGGTGCTGTACCTCACCGCCGCCTACACCGGGATGCGTCAGGGCGAGCTACGCGCCCTGCGCTGGCGCGACGTCGACTTCGCCGGCGACCGCATCCACGTGCGCAGGTCCGCGACCAACGGTGCCAACGCGCAGATCAAGGCGCCGAAGAGCGGCAAGGTGCGGTCGGTGCCGATGATGCCCCAGGTGGCCGCCGCTCTGGCCCGGCTCGGTCAGCGCGAGCACTTCACCGGCGAGGACGACCTCGTGTTCGGCAACGCCGTCGGCGAGGTCGAGAACGATCATCTGCTGAGGCGGCGGTACAGGCGCGCGTTGGAGGCCGCCGAGCTGCCGGCGATCCGCTTCCACGACTTGCGTCACGTGTTCGGCTCGACGGCCGTAAAGGCGTTCGCTCTGTCGGACGTGCAGGCCATGCTCGGCCACGCCCACGTGACCACGACCATGCGCTACGTCCACCACCGACCCGGCCGTGACGACGCCGCCCGTCTGGCCGCCGCGTTTGCCGGCGAGGCCGTGTCCCCAGACGTGTCCCGAACTAGCGAATCTGAGCGCAATTCAGCGCAACTCAGCGACACCGAAAGCAAGTAGCAGAGCCAAACGTAACCGATCCTGGACCACTGCAAAGCCGTGTACACCGGTAACCGCGCCGCCGAGCGCATCAGGGTGAACCTCCAGCTGCCGCGCATTGAGGTCAACGCTGCGCCCGGCCCGAGCGACTCGGTCGGACAGATCGGCGACTCGGGCAAGTCGCATCTCTACGCGGACCGCGATGCCCCCTGCCGCTATTGGAATCACATCCTCGGGCCGGCTGACCCCGGTACCTCCTACACCACGGAGGCGAAGGCGATTCGACTGGCCGGCCCTTTGCCGTCGTTCCCTGTCGTGCTCATCGCCGACCACGAGGATATGCCCGGCGGCACGCTCGTTCTCCGCTGGCAGATCACGCTGCCGACCAGAGGGAATGAAGGCGTCGTCATCGCCGGGCCCGAGCAGGTCGTCCCCACCGCCCCGGAGCGCCGGCAGACGACGCTGGCGAGTAGGTCGGCGCGCGGTCAGGTGCCCGTGCAGCGCGGGCCGGAGCCCTCGCCCTCGTCGATCTCGGTCGCGAGGTGGCGGCCGAGCTCGGCCAGGTAGCTGTCGGCCAGCTCACGGGCCCGGGCGATGAGCTCCCGGTCGGCCTCGAGGCGCTCAAGCACCAGCGCCGCCAGCGCGTGCAGTCGGTAGCCGAACAGCGCCGGGCCCGACGTGTCCTGCCCCGGGGCCTGCGCGTCGACGTCGACGAGCGCGGCCGCCGCCGCGGCGACCTGCGGGTCGTCGGCGATCTCGTAGGCGACGTCGAAGTCGATGCCCGGCATGTGGCGGGCGATCAGGTCGGCGGTGTCGTAGGTCGTCACGATCTGCGCCAGCCTACGGGCGTCTCGTGGCACCCAGCCGGACCGGTGCCGCCGCGCATGCCTCATGCCGCGGTGGCCGTGCCGCCGGCGACGGTGATGAGGCCTCGCTCGACAGCCAGCGCGACCGCGTGGGCCCGGTTGCGGGCGCCCAGCTTGCGCCGCGCGCGCTCCACGTGCGTGCGCACGGTCTGCTCGCCGACCTGCAGGTGCGCGGCGATGTCGGCGGTCGCCAGGCCCGCGGCGATCAGCGCGAGGACCTCGCGCTCCCTGGGGGCCAGCACGCCTCCGGCCAGGAACGCGCGGCCGCCCAGCAGCGGCTCCAGCCGCGGATCGATGTACGGGTTGCCGGCCAGCACGTACTCGATCGCCCAGCGCAGCTCCTCGACGTCGGCGGACTTCAGCGCGTACCCGTGCGCGCCGGCGCGCAACGCCCGGTGCAGCGTCAGCAGATCCCGGTCGCTGGTGTAGAGCAGCACCCGCGGCCGCGCCTCAAGCGTCTCGAGGCGCTCCAGCAGCTCCACGCCCGTGGCGTCGTCCAGCCGGCTGTCGCAGATCACCAGGTCCGGCCGCGCGGTGCGGATCGTCGTCATCGCCTGCATCGTCGTCGCCGCGGTCCCGACGACCTGGATGCTGCCGCGCGACAGGCGCATCGCCAGCGCGTCGCGCATCGCCACCGCCGAGTCCACGAGCACCAGCCGCCCCAGGGCGGGCGCGCCCGTGATCGCCACCGGCGACGGGACCGGACCCAGCGGTCGCCGCGGGTCGCCCGCCACGTCGCCCGGACCGTCGGCGCTCATCCGCCACCCGCCGCGCATGCCACCCGGGTACCCGGCCGGCTCACTGCCGTCCCCCGGCCCGGCCGCGGCCAGCCGCCGCAGCCACCGCCGCCCCCCTGCCCCCTGCCTCCCACCGCGCCTCCTTCGCCGCCGGTGCCCCGGCCCGCTGCACGGACGCCCCCGCCGCCGAACTCTCCGTACCGCTCAGGACCTTCATGTCTTCAAGGTCATAGCGCAGACATGTGGCAACCCGCGCTCCGGCATGGACGATCGGTCGAACGACCGCACCACGCGAACCGACACGACCCCCGACGACCGTCCGAACCCGCCGCCACGACCCGCACCCGACCCCGCCGGCGCGACCAACCTCGCGCCCGCCGACCAACGCCCGAACCGACCCCGCCCGACGCCGCCTCCCATCCCGCGCACCCGACACCCACTACCGACGCCGCACCCACCACTCTCCCCCGCTTCCAACGCCGAACCCTCCCCAAGTTCCCGTGCGCAGCCGCAGCGTCTTCCGCCGCCAATGCCTCCCGGCGCCCGACTGGCAAGCCAAATCCGAGCTTCGCGCGGCGCGCGGCAGCGCCCTCATTGGCGGCGGGGTTTCGGGCCAGCGCGAGAAGTCCGCCGCGATCCGCGTGTGGCCCGTCCCCAAGCCAAGTCTGCGCGCGCGGCATGGACCCACGACCGCGGTCGGCGGCGGATTCTGCGCCGCGAACGGCATCCCCGCCGGGCCGTGCGGTCCGAGACACCGTCCACAGGGCGGCGGAGATGCCACACGTGGCACGTATCGTCGGCGAGGTCGACGTCCCAGCCGAAAGGACTGACCCGATGCTCAACCGCCACACCGACCGCCAGCGCCAGGGCCAGGCGGCACACGAAGGCCCGCAGGACCGCTGCCGCAGCCACCCGTGCTCAGAGCCGAGCGCGCCCGGCGCGCGCTACTGCGCATCGCACCTGGCCCTGTTTGCCCGCGTGCGCGACGAGATCCGCATGGACTTCAAGCGCGGCCGGCCCGCCTACCTGGTCGCCGGCGACGAGCGGTAGCGTCCAGGTCGAGCCATGCGATCGGTTCCGCCCCCTCCCCGCCCCGACGAGATCTCGCTCGGCGAGGCCGCTGTCGGCCACTACCGCGACGAGGTCAAGCCCAATCTCGACCTCGAGGACGCCGAGCGGGAGCTGACGCGGCTGCTCGGCGAGGGCGTCGTTCAGGCCGACCCGCCGCCGTGGGCGAGCAATCCGCACGGGCGCCCCTACTTCCTCGTCATCGCCGACACGTTCGCGCTGCCGCTGATCCGCGACCCGCGTCGCGGCTGGCTGGCCACCGCGTGCCTGGTCGCGGGCCAGATCCGGCCGATCGATCGTGCCAAGCGCAACGCGGCCGCGGCGCAGCGTAAGTCGTCCAAGCGGGCGCGGCGCAGGACGCGGCTGCGGTGATGGGCCGGCCCGATCCGCCGCCGATGCCGGCCCCGGAGCGGCGGGTCGGCGACGACACGATCCGCCAAATCGTCGGGCTGTGCCAGCGCGGCGCCACTCGCCGGTGGGCGCGGGAGGTCACGGTCCGGGCGCTGCAGGAGCGAGCCGCCCGCACCGGCGAGCTCGTCGCCGCCGATCTGCATGTCGGGCAGGTCCCCGTGCCGGTGCTGCTGCTCAGCCCGCGCGGCATCTTCGTCTTCGATGCGTCTCCGCGCTACGTGCGCTCCGCCCAGTGGATCACGCTCGCCGAGGCGGCCCGTGCGATCAGCGAGGCGCTGCCCGGGTACCCGGCCGAGATCCGCACGGCAGTCGCGATCGCCGATCAGGTGCACCCGCCCGAGGAGTTCTTCCACGCCAACGGCCGCCTGTCGGGCGTGCAGGTGGGGTCGCGCTCGCTGGACCAGTTCATCGAGCTGTTCGATGATCCTGGCCCAGCGGCGGGCGACCTGCAGGCGATCCGCGAGGCGCTCGCGGGCCCGGCGCCGCTGTAGCCGCGGCGGGCCTAGTCGCGCTGGCGGCCGCGCTTCTGCCCCGCGCGCAGGACGGACTCGGGCAGCAGCGCGACGCGCTCGAGCTGCGGGTCGTCGTGCCCGTACATGCGTCGGCGCACCGCCGGCGGGAACGGCGAGAGCGCGATGACGGCTGGCGAACCGCGGTGCATGTCGGCCTCGACGGCGAAGAAGATGTGCTCCCGGCCGGGGTAGTAGTGGTCGACCGGGTCGGAGCCCAGCGGGCCGAGGTGGGCGGTCAGCGCCGCGTCGGCGGCCTTCGCGCATGCCAGCGCACTGTGGGCGTCGGGGAAGACGAACACGACGATCGGCCGGTTGCCGTTGTGGCGGTCGCGGTAGCGGCGCACGAGCCGGTACCAGCCCAGCAGGAACGCGTCGTAGGCCAGGAACTTGGCGGTGTTGTAGGAGGCCCGGCGGGTGAGGTCGAGCTCGAGCAGGATGTCGAACGACAGCTGGTCGGAGCGCAGGCGCACCTCGGCGATCGCGTCGGGGCGAATCTCGGAGAACTCCTCCCCCTGGACGTCGAAGGGCGCGATGCCGTTGCTGGTGGGGATGTCGAACAGGCCCGCGGGGCGGCGACCGCGGCCCTTGCCGACCTTGGGGACGGGGATCCGTCCGGTCGCGTAGCGGGGCGTCATCCAGTCGTCGGTGGCGTGACCGCCCAGGAGTCGGTGCAGCGCGATGATCCAGCCGAGCGTGTGCATGTCGTGGCGCAGCTTCAGACCGGCCTGTTGCTCGATGGCGCGCCACTCGCGGCTGGGCGGGATCACGGCGCCCTGGCGGTTCTGGGCCATCCAGAAGCCGTGGCGGGTGAGCGAGTAGACGTGCGGGAGCGAGCCGGGGCCGCGCTGCTCCTTGGGCACGGTGATCTCGTGGCGTGCGACGAGGCCGGCGTCGTAGAGCTTCTTCATGCGGTCGCGGAAGGACCGCGGCTGTCGGCCCGGGAAGATCGCCTGGTGGATGAGTCCGCTGACGACGAGTCCGACGCGGTCCAGTAGCGCCAGCACGCCGAAGTCCTCGTCGGACAGGCGCGGCAGCTTCTCGGGCGGCTGCACGTAGATGCCCTCGCCGACGTGCTTGACCTGGTCGATGAACGCGACCTCCAGCAGCGACGGCGGCGTCGGCTCGGTCTTGGCGTTGACCTCGGCGAAGAGGACCCCCTGGTCGTCGGCGAGCCGGCTGGTGCCCACGATGCGGCGCACGCGGCTGCGCTGGATGTCGGGGGGTGTGGCCTGCTGGCGGACGAGCGGCTGCACGCGCGGGCGCGGGTCCTCGATGCGCAGTTGCCCGGCGGGGGCGTCGACGGGCGTCTGGCCGGCCTGCTCGCGAGAGGTCCGGTCGTCGGTGTCGCGGTCGTGGGTGTCTGTGAGCGGCGGCTCGGGTGCCGGCACGCCTGGTCCGGCGGCGGCGGGCGCGTCCGCGGGCGCCTCGCTCGCGGCGAGCCCGTCGTTGCCATGGTCGCCGGCGTCGTGGCGCGGCTGGTCGGCCACCGGGATGTCGGACGAGGTGCCGCTGTCGGCGGCGAGCGCGTCGGGCGTCTGCTGGTCCGCGGGGCCACGGTCGACGCTGCGCGGTGGGTCGGCGCTCGCCGGCTCGTCGTCATCGGGCGCGTCCGTGCCGGCGGCGGGCTCGTCGATGGGGGGCGACGCGGCGGCGGGTGCATGGGCGGGTCCGTCGAGGGCCGCGTAGACGTCGTCGGCGACCATGTCGCGTCGGCCGCCGGCCGGTGGCGTGTCGTCGCCGGGCTCGGGCTCGATGCCCTGGTTGTAGATGACGAGGTTCTCGGGGTACTCGCCGACGACCTGCTCCATGAGCGCGAGGTGCCAGCGGGCCCACGCGTAGCTGCGGCTGAAGTCCAGCCGCGGCATCTTGTAGGTCTCGGCGAAGAAGCTGGCCGCGCGCGAGCCCATGGCGATGTGCGAGCACATCGCCCAGTGGTTGGCGAGGTTGAGCGCCGACTCGGGCGTGATGCGCATCTGGGCGCGCGAGTCGGGGTCCGAGCGGATCATGCTCTGGTAGACGGCCATCCCGATGCGGGTGGCGTTCTCGGCGTCGAGGTGGTCGCCGAGCCGGAAGAAGTACCGGTTCTGCAGCAGGTTCAGGATGCCCTTGAGGATCTTCTCGCCGTACTGCTGGGAGCCGGCGCCGATCTGGGCCAGGTACTGCAGGCCGAAGGTGACGTCCAGGCCGGCCTCACGGTGGGTCGCGATCTGGTTGACGATGTTCTCGCTGGAGGCGATGTAGTGCGCCTCGTCGCAGATCAGCGCCACGCGCGGGCGCTCGTCCTCGGGCAGCTGCACCTGGCGCTGCAACTGGGCGTGCAGCATCCACATGATGAAGTGGAGGACGGCTTGCGCGTTGTCCTCGCCGATCGTGCCCATGTTGCACGCCACGATCAGGATGTCGCGCGCCTCGACGATGTCGCGGATGCTGATGTCGGTCGGGTGGTTGAAGAACCGGCGCAGGCTCGGCGGGGCCTCCAGGGCGCTGAGCTTGTTGCGCGGCGGGTTGAGCCGCTGGAAGGCGAGGCCCTTGGCGCCCTCGATCTCCTGGGGCAGCTCGTCGCGGAAGAACTCCATCGTCTGCGACAGGTTCGGGTAGTGCATGCAGGCCTTGGCGGCCTCGCGGCGCGCGTCCTCGCGGTGGGGGGACAGCAGCGCGTAGACGTCACTGAACAGGGCGGTGCGGCCGCGCCGCTCGGCCATGGCCAGGGCGCCGACGACGGCATGGAACAGATAGTGCTTGGAGGCCTGGAAGACCTGTCCCTCGAAGAGGTCCTCGAACGCGGCCGCCAGGTTGGAGCCGATCGCCGTGGCCTGCTCGTCGAGCGGGCCGTCACCGGTGAGGCGCAGGGGGCTCATGCCGAACCGTGGCCGGCCCAGGTCCAGGTACCACACCTTCTTGCCGCACTTCGGATCGGTGAGCTCCAGCGCGCGGCGGGCCAACAGTGACTTGGCGTCCATTAGGACGACCGCGGCGTTGGGGTCGCGGATGTCGTTGAGGTACATGCGCAGCAGCGCGGAGGTCTTGCCGCAGCCCTGGCCGCCGACGAACAGTGATCCGTACTTGCGGTCGCTGGGATGCGGGACGATCGGCCCGTTGTCGGCGCGCATGACCGGCAGCAGCTCGTAGGAGAGCGGCGCGTGCGTAGGGAAGGTCGTCGCCATCAGGCCGCCTCCTCGTCCGGCCCCGCGAAGTCGGGCGGGAGTTCGAGGTCGGGTGGCGCCGAGGTGCGCAGGATCTCCGGCGGTGCGGGCACGCGCGGGACGGTCATGCGTCGCACGGGGACGCCGCGCATGCGCGCGGTCGGCAGTTCGATGAGCGCGGCAACCTCAGGGGAGGCAAACAGCGTGCGCAGCGACGGGCTGGGCCACAGGGGCGGTCGGGCGCGCGGGAAGCGGCGCCGGTAGAGGCCCTCGCGTACGCGCATCCACCGCGTCACGAGCGTGTTGGGGCCGCGATCGGCGCCGACGGCGGCGGCGAGCTGGTTGGCGTGCTCGAGCGTGTCGGCTGCAACCTGGATGTCCATCCAGAATAGGCTGAAGTCCTGGGTGCGCCGCGCGCCGGCGACCATGTCCTCGCGGTTGCGGGCGTTGGTGTTGCCGGCCTCGACGAAGCCCCAAGCGGCCTCGCGGGCGAGCTCGTTGGCCTTGGCGTCGTAGCGCCGGCGCGCCCACCGCTCGGCGATCTGCATGGTCGGGATGAGCATGATCCGCACAACGCTGGGGACGCCGAGCGCGACCTGCGCCTGGGCGGTCGCTTCGATCGGCGGCGACGCCAGTTCGTCGGCATCGAGGTTGATGGGCATGATCGCGTTGCGGGCCTTGCGCAACCGCAGTAGCGCCCCGGGCACCGGGAGCGGCGGCGCGTCGATCGGCATCGGATCTAGGCCTCGCAGGTGCCCGATGCGCACGTCGGGGTAGGCGGCCTGCACGGCGGCCTCGAGCGCTTTGACGTGTCGTGGCTCGCACAGGAGGGCTGGGCTCCACTCCATGTCGCCGCCGGGCCCGTATCCAAAGAAGAGGTCCAGGCAGAAGATCGGCTGGCCTCTGCTGAAGCGCTGGAATCGGTAGGTGCGCACGATGCGCGCGAACTGCTCGACCATGTTCTTGAGGTCGACGGGCTTGGCCTCGTCGTGCATCGACAGGTGGATGTCGTAGTGGCGGTAGACGCGCCGCTTGCGGTTGCGCAGGCGCCGGCGGACCGACCACGCCAGCGCGACGCCTCCGATGGCCGCGCTCGCCGCCAGCGCCAGGGCGATGATCTTGGCGATCTGGCCGATGGTCGCCAGCACCCCTGTGCCGGGCGCGGCAGCAGACGGTGTGGTCGGCAGCGCCGGCGTTGACGCCGGGCTCGGGGGCACCGGCGTCGCCGGGGTCGGCCCGCCCGAGTCGGGGATGGTGACGTTGCTCTTGAGCGTCTCGAGCGCGTCCAGGCCGGCCGGGATAGCGACGGCGGCGAACACGACGACCAACAGGAGAGCGAGAAGGCGCATGCCCCCTTGTCGACGCATGCGCCGCGCAGCCCCCTCCCTGCCGGCGCCGGCGCGCGTTAGCCGACGAAGGTCTCCAGGATCGCCGCGGGGATCAGCGCGGCGCTCGCGCCCGCCCAGGCTGCCACGCCCGCATGGATGGGCAGGGTGCTGCGTCGAACACCGATGTAGGCGGCGGCCGCGACGGCGAAGGCGGGCAGCTCGAGCAGCGCGTGTGGGAACAGGCTGCTGGTCAACGCGGTGCCGTAGGCGCCGACCATGACGCCGACGATGGCGACGTTCATCAGCGCGATGATCGCGAGGATCCCGTCGCAGATGGAGATCAGCAGCTGGCGGGCGGCCGGGATCTGGTCGGCCGGGTACCCGGCTTGCGCCCAGGCCACGATGAGGCCCGCGGCCAGGCAGGTGACGACGATCCGCACGTTGGCCAGCAGGATGCTGGCGGCGTCGCTCCAGGTGCCGTCGTGGGAGGTGCCGTCAAAAGGGAGGATGCGCTGGTAGAAGTCGTCGGCGCTGACGGCGTGGGCGACCATCGCCACGATCGTGATGCCGGCGGTGAGCGCGGCGAGGGCGAGCAGCGCGTCGCGGGCGAGCTTGGGGAGGCGGCGGGCGGCCGCGACGGGGCGGATGCTGGCCGCCAGGCTGGTGAGCGCGGCGAGGCCGACCAGTTCGGGAAGGAGCAGGGCCGTCATGCCCCTCGTGTCGCGGCCTGGGGCGTTCTGCCCTCCCCCGGCTTCGCTGGCGCTAGCGGCGTAGGGTGACCGCGAGCGCGTGCAGCGCCGTCTCGGCGCGCTCGAGTGCCTCCTCGAGCGGGTGGCTGGCCAGGTCGGGGATGTGCGGCATGAGCACCAGCGGTCCGAGGCGCTCGCTGGCCAGCGCTCGCAGTTCGTCGGTCGGCGCCTTGCGCTCGCCGTCGCGGCGGGCGCAGACGATCTCCTGGCCGGGGAGGGACGCGGTCAGGCTGTCGAGGACGATCTTGGCTCGTCGCGCGCCGCTCCGTGTCGCGGGCAGCAGCCACACGATGTGCGTGGCGCAGTCGAGGGCGGCGCGCGCCTCCGGGCGCGCGAGCGTTCCGCAGTCGATGACGGTCAGTCCGTGCGACGCGCGGCACTGGCTGAGCAGGTTGGCCACCGACTCGTGGATCGGTCCGCCCGGCTGCGCGGCGTCGGCGGCGCGCAGGTGCGCGGCGGGCAGGCTCGGCAGCGCCCCGTGGGGCGGTCGGGCCATGATCCGCGCCCCGAACGCGGCCTCGTCGTAGAGCGGCTGCTGCAGCTGGTGCTGGATGTCGGGGTCGACGTCGAGGGAGACGTAGTCGCCGAGGCTGTAGGGGCCCTCGGCGCCGGAGTAGTAGGCGAGCCCGCCGTTGTTGCTGTCGCCGTCGACGGCGATGACGGGGAGGCTGCTGTCTCGAGCGGCGGCGGCGGCGGTGAGGTAGGTCAGCGTGCTGGCGCCGGACCCGCCGCACAGGGCCACGAACGCGACGACCGGCCCGTTGGGCTCGTTGAAGGCGAGGTCCTGGTGGTCTCGGTTCTTGAAGCGGAGTGTCGTTGCCATCGTTGCGTCGATGAACGGGGGCTCGTGCAGGCTCCCAGCCGCCTGTGGGGAACAGTCCTGCTTGTTCTGGCTGTCGGACGATGCGTTGGACGGCTTGAGGCCGCCGCGTCGCAGGCGGCGATCGGTCGAGGTCATGGTCATCATGCGTCGCCCTCCGCGACGGTGGTCGCTTGCCATTGGCCGCGTGAGCGCCGAAACGTGGCGGGGATGGATTGCGGGCGGCTCGTGCCGTCCTCGACGATCGCCAGGGCGGACACGGTGCGGTCGTCCCAGAAGTGCAGGTAGATGACGGTGATCGAGGGCGTCAGCTGGCGGAGCTCGGCGACGGGTTCGTTGCCAGCGATGCGCCGGCGCAACGGGCCGGTCGCGTGGTCGGGCAGCCGAAGTGATCGGCCGTAGATGTAGTCGACGTACTGGCGAACGAAGGTGCCGACCGCGGTCTTCAGCGCCGCGGGCGTGTGCGGGTACTCGGGGTCGGGGTCGGTTCGAATCGGGGCGGCTGGCGTGGGCGGCGTCGCGGCCACGGGTGCCGTGACCGCTGGGACGTCGTTCGCTGCTGCGGTGGTGTCGGTGGTGTTCGTCGCGCGCGTGTCCAGCAGGCCGCAGCCCGACAGTGGCAGGGCGACGATGAGCCCGATGAGCAGTCGGCGGGCTCTCACAGCGAGCACCCCTTGATCGCGCGCGCGTAGCGCTCGGCCCGCTGCAGGTAGCCGGCGGGTGTCGCATGTACGCCGTCGGTGAGGGTGAGCGCGCCCCGCCCGACGAGGTCCGCCCAGTCGACCAGGACGACGCTCGCGTGCTCGGCGGCGATCGAGCGCAGCTTGTCGTTGGCGCGCCGGTAGTCGTAGCCGGCGCGTGCGATGGTCGCCCACACGACGCAGCCGCCCGGTGCGACCAGCGTCGTGCTCTGGCGCACCGCGTCGGCGAGCTGGGCGGCGTTGCGCGGATCGTCGTTGGTGAACAGGCTGAATGCCAGGACGCGCGGGCGCACGTTCAGGTTTCGGGCCACGCGCATGCCCTCGCCGAGGGTCATGCCGACCTGGGTGTGCGCCCGGAAGGTGTAGCCCCTGAGCTTCTGGGCCAGTGCGTCGCGTATCCCCTCTCCGAGGGAGTCGCCGATCAGCGTCACGGTCGGCGCGCCGCGCGTGGGCGCGTCGCTGCCGGGCGGGCTGGCATCTGCGGTGCGATCGAGCGGGAACGTCATCACCCACGCGCCCGGGGTCGCCAGGCGGGCCGAGGAGTGCCGGATCTCGGCCTTGAAGGTGACGTGCAGGTGCGGGCAGTCGCACCTCCCGCCCGGGACGTTCTCGTAGCCCTCCGGCGTGCCGTGGTTGCCGTCGCCGTCGTAGCAAATGAAGGCGATCGCGGGCACGTACGGGGCGCCGCTGTTGCACGCGCTGCCGCGCCGCGGGTACCCGGGCCCGGGCGGCTTCCAGCCGAGGTCCTTCGCCAGTCGCGTGACGTTGGCCCATCCCGGGGTCATGCGTCCGGGTCGCGGGTTGGGGTCGTCGGCGGGCACGATGTCGCACGAGTTGCCGGCGCCGTGCGTCTCGTGATCGGCGGCGAGGCAGTCGTGGACGCGGACGTTGTAGTGCTTGAGCAGGAACAGGACGCTCGGAATGAGGCGCGCATCGAGCATCGCTCGGCCGTTGTCGACCCCGGCGCCGCTGTAGCCGTCGGCGGTCGCCCAGGCAGGCAGGTAGCCCATCTCGCGTGGCTCGCTGACCTTCACGGCACCGGTGAGGTCGGCGCTCTCGGCCACCTCCGCCTCGTCGAACGCGCACTCGCTCATCGCCACCAGTCCGTCGTCGCCGCCGGTGGCGTCGCCGGCGCCGTCGAGGTAGGGCGCCGGGTTGACGGCCGGGGACGTGCTCGACGGGCCGAGGCGCACCTCGAAGTGCAGATGCGGTGCCGTCGAGCTTCCGGTGCTGCCGACGTAGCCGATGATCGCGCCTTGGGCGACGGTGTCGTTGATCTGCCACTTGCCGAAGCGCGACAGGTGCGCGTAGCAGGTCGTCAGCTGGCCGCTGTGGCGCACGCACACGAGGTTGCCGTAGCCGCCGACGACGCCGCGGGTGATGACGACGCCTTGCAGCACGGCATGGACCGGGTCCCCGTGCGCCGCGCTGATGTCGAGGCCTTGGTGGTTGCTGCTGCAGCCCAGGCACGGTGCGGGGCGTGGCCCGAACGGGCTTGAGACCGTGTGCACGGCGGTGGGCCAGATCATGTCCTGCGGGCGGGCGCTCGTGGACGGCTTGCCCGGCCGCCCACCGGCGGGCGCATCGTTGATGGCCAGGCCCTGGCGGATCTGGCGCAGCAGCGCAGCAGCACGCTGGTGTGTGGCCGGGTCGTGGTAGCGGAACTCGTACATGGCGTTCGGGTCCTGGGTGCGGAACGAGACGTCGCCGGCGCTCAGCCCCGGCTGGTCCACCGTGAGCGCCACCTCGAAGTAGGTGCGGGCGGCCTCGCTGACGTTGCGCCGGTTTCGCTTGTTCCACGGCTGCATGTCGCGCTGCTGGAAGACCCCGACCGAGTCGAGGTCGCAGTCGCCGGGCTTGTCGCACGGCAGGTTCCGCATCTCAACACCGCCCCCGGACTCGACCAGCCCGGTCACGAACGCGGAGATGATGAGCTTGTCGCTGACCTGCATGTCGACGGCGACCGCGTAGATCTTCTGGGCGATCTGGACGGTGGTGAGGTCGGGCGAGTCGTTGGGGCCGCCCGTGATCGCGCTCGGATTGCACGCGCGCTGGTGGTTGAGCGCGAAGATCGAGACGAGGACGGCGATGACGACCAGGGCTCCCAGCAGGAAGCCGAAGAGGATCGCCAGCAGCTTGCGCCCGCCTCCGCCGCCGTCCTGGGCGCCGCCGGAGTCGCGGTCGCCGCCGTTGGGCGGTCCCATGGCGCCGCCGGCCGCATAGACGGCGCGGGCTCCGGCGCCGCCGCGCAGGGCGACGCCGGCAGCGGCGGCTGCTGGAGCTCCCATCGTCCCGTCGCCCTCGTCGTCTAGGCCGCCTGGGCGAGCGCGTCGGGGTCGCGGGCCAGCGCGGCAATGCCCGCCCACACGTCGCCGCCGTGCGCGGCGATCGCGGCTTTGCGGCGAGGGACGTCGTTGATGGGGTCGCTGGTGAAGGCCCAGTACTCCAGCGGCCCGACGCGGATGGCGACCTTGCCTCGGCCGCGCGACCCGTTGATCCAGAAGGCCTGCGCGTACCCGCCCGGGCCCTTGATCGTGCGTAGTTGCCCGACGATCTCGGTCTCCTGCTCGGTGAGGCGCACCGAGTCGCGGATGTGCGGGATCTCTTCGGGGTGCTGCTCGAGGATCACGAACTGGGTGGCGTTGCGGACCAGGGCGCGGCCGTGCTCGCTGTCGAAGTCCGACAGCTGCTGGCTCATGGGCATCAGCAGCAATCCCAGGTGGCGGGCTCGGCGGGCGAGGTCGTTGGCGTACTGGCCGGTCTCCTGGCGCGCGAGCAAATGCCAGCACTCGTCGATCGTCAGGATGCTCTTGCCCGCGAACATCGGGGCGTCCGGGCGCGAGGACAGGGCGGCGTTGACGTCGCGGTGGGCCTCGACCTTGCGCGTGATGTACTCGGTGGTGGCGAACATGACCGGCTGGAGGACCTCGGCCGGGCAGCGGCGCGTGTCGAACACGACCAGCGGCGCGTCGCCGGGCACGTTGGTCTCGCGGTCCAGCAGGTAGGCGTAGGCGCCGTCGCCGCAGAACTCCCCCAGCCGGTCGGCCAGGGAGCGCAGCGCGCGAGCGACGTCGTGTGCCCCCGTGTCGGCCTCCTCGCGCGCGCGGGCCAGCAGCTCGTCGCGCAGCATCGACTCGCGCGGCTGCTCGTCGAGCATCTGCGCCCTGGCGTACACGGCGCGGATGGCCGGGCCCAGGTAGGCGCGCTCGGTGTTCGTGAGCCCTTCCTCGCCCATCATCACCGAGTGCAGTGACAGCAGGAAGGTGACCTTCTCTCGCGTGTCGGCGCCACCCTCGGGCAGGTCCCATGGGTTGATCGCCCACGGGGAGTCGTCGGCGCCGATGTCGATGTGGCGGGCGCCGTCGATGAGGTCGACGAGCACCTGGAAGTGGCCGGCGCGGTCGATCACGAAGCCGCGCGCGCCGTGGGCGATCGAGCGCGACAGGATGATGTTGGCCGTGTTCGTCTTGCCCGAGCCGCCCTTCCCGCAGATGAGCAGGGTCTGGTTGGAGTGGGCGCGGTCGTAGGGGTTGAGCAGCTCCAGCGTGCGGTCAGGCTCGCTGAAGGCGAACGGGATCCCCGACGGGGAGCCGCACTGGGCGCCGACGAGCGGGACCATGTCGCCGATGTTGCGCGTCGCGTACTTGCGCACTCTGGCGGCGACATCGCGCCCGAGCGGGATCATCGTCTGCCACAGCACCTCCTGCATGTCGCGGCCGCGGTGGACCTTGCAGTCGGCGGTCTGGCGGATCTGGTTGACGGAGTGGTCGACGGCCTCGGTCAGGGCGCTCACGTCGGGGGCCGGGCCGCGGGAGCGCGTGGACAGGTAGATGGAGACCTTGTAGACGCTGGCGCGTGAGCTGCCGGCGAACTCCTGCAGCAGTTCGCGGGTCTCGTCTTCCTTGGCGTAGCGGTCGAAGTCGGGGACGCGCCCCTTGGCCTCGGCGCCGCGGTTGATAGCGAACGTCTGGCGGTAGTTGCGCTTGATGCTGCCGCGTTCCGAGGCGCGGTCCAGGCCGTGCACGTACACGCTGAGCGCGAACGGCTCGCGGGCCATCATCGCGCAGTACAGCCAGCCCATGTACGTCGTCTCGGCGGTGTTCTCGACGTAGACGATCTGCTCGAGGTCGCGGTCGATCTCGGCGTAGTGGGGCGAGGACTTGAAGTCCAGGTGGGATTCGCACAGGGCTTCGCGCAGCCGCACGGCGGCGTGCTGGGCGTCTTCGAGATCGGTGACGGTGTCGAGCTCGCCGAGCACCTCGGTCAGCGGAGTCGACGGCAGGCGGCCGGCGTCGGCCAGCGTCGGGTTGAAGCGCTGCCAGATGAGGTGGGCCACCTCGGCGCCGTTGATCATCCGCGTGGGGATGCCCATTGCCTCGAGGCTTCCGCGGATCTGCTCGGTGTGGGCGAGGGACTCGCGCACGGCGCGGCGGTGCTCGGGCAGCAGGCGCTCCATCGGGGCGGTCGGCAGCTTGAAGCCGCGGCCGGGACGCAGCTCGCTGAGCAGCTTCTGCGTCTCGTGCCCGCGAGGGACGTAGGGAACGATGACGTGGGCGGTCAGGCGCATGGCCGCCTGGTCGTCGGCGTGACGGCGAAGCGAGTCCTCCATGGCGCCGAACAGCCGCCACCGAGACAGGTCCACGCCGTCCAGGCGGTCGCCGCGGGCGGGCGCCGGGCCGGCCCAGTGGCTGACCTCGTGGCGCGAGGTAGCGAGGACCTCGTCGAGGTTGATGGGGCGCGCCTGCACGTAGAACTGCACGGTCTGCTGGGGCCGCAGGCGGCTGAGCATCGCTGCGTGCATGCGCGACATGGCGATGCAGTCCTGGTCGGAGAGGATCAGCGGGTTCGGCGGGCGGACCTCGAGGATGCGCACGAACGCGCCCTCGCTGGTGATCGCCAGGCCGGTCTGGTCGAGGGCCTCGAGCGCGAGGAGTTCGCCGGCGTCGGCGAGGCCCTCGACGGGGTCGGCGGCCGCGGCCAGTGCGGGCGTCTTCTTGGTGCGCTTTCTCAGTCCCATAGGTGGAGGAGGTCGGGGGTCGGGGTGGCGTCGCGTGCCTGCTTGCGCAGGTCGCGCGGGTCGGGCTTGACGAGGTAGGGGTCGCGCGGTCGGCCGCCGCCGGGCCCGTAGCGGCCCGGGTTGCGCCGCCAGGCCAGCCGTGAGCGGACCGTGAGCGCGAGGTTGAACTCGGCGGCGCCGGCGTAGAAGCCGAGGACGGTGGGGACGCCGCCGATGTAGAACGCCGACCCGAGGGTCAGCAGCGTCGGCAGGGGGCTGAGCCAGATGGCCCAGATCAGTCCGACGATCAGGCCGCCGAAGATCCCCGCCCATTGCATGGGCGTGAGCTCGCCGATCTTGAGGCGGTCCTCGAGGTGCTTGAACGTTGGGTTGACCATCGCTAGGGCTGGCGGAACGGACGCTCGGGGCGCGCCTTCGGGTCATCACTGGGCGCGTGCTTGCTGTGGTCGGCTGGGGGCGGCTGGTAGCCGGGCGGCGGGTCGGGGATCGGCCGCGTCTGTCGTCCGCCGCCGGCGGCCTGGCCGCCGCTCGAGGACGACTGGGTACCCGGCTCGGACGTGGAGGCGGGCCCGGACTCGGGCGCCCAGAAGCGGATGTCCGTCATCGGGGCGTTGCCCGGCGGAGTCGTCGACGCGGCGGTGTCGCTGACCGGCATCGAGGCCAGATCGGCGACCGCCGCCTTGCCATGGGTGACGGCGTGCGCGCCGATGACGCGGAAGGCGTCGGCCTCGACCTGTGTGTAACCGAGGTTCAGGGCTTCCCGTCCCATGCTTCTCGCGAACCCGGCGTCGGTCTTGGCTGCGGCGGCCTTCTCGGCGATCTGCTCGCGCATCCGCGGGGTCAGGCCGCCCATCGCCTGTTGGGCGGCCTGACGACTTGCCCCCGCGGTCCCGGCCATCCGGGCCATCTGCTCGTACTCGCGCTGCACGCCAGCTGCGTCGAATGGCCGCTCGGGAAGCAGCGGATCGGTGGCGGCGCGCGTGGCGCTCTGCGGACGAGCCCGGCCGCCCTGCGTGCCGTTGCCAGACGTCGCGCCATTACTCCCAGACGCTGTCCCGGCGCCTGAAGCCGAGCCGCCACGGGCGTGGTCGCGCGACGCGGAGCCGTTCTCGCTGGCACCGCCGCTACGGCGGTCGTTGCTCTTGCCGCCGCCCGTTTCGTCGTCAGGCTCCCAGCCGGCCTCGGTTCGCCACTGGGCGGCGCGCCCGCCGGCGTCGGGGCCCGTGAAGCGCGCTTCCTCTCGGATCCCGTCCTGGCGGCGGAATGCGGTGGCGCTGAGGTCGGGGCCGCCAGTCTGGGCGGTGCCGCCGGCCCATTGCGGGATGTAGGGCTGCAGCGCCTGGCCCGCCTGGCGGCCGACCATGTAGCTGCCAGTGCGCGAGATGAACCCGCCGCCTGGGGTCGGGGCACCCATCGCCGCCATGCGAATCAGGTGCTTGGGCAGCACGAACGCGACGTAGAGCAGCGCGACGAGCACGAGCGGCTTGACGAGCGCCTTGTCGATGAGCGTCCCGCCGCCCTGGAAGCTGAGGACGTCGACGCCCATGGCCGCGCACGCCGCGAAGAGCACGGTCCACAGGACGGGGATCAGCATGAGGACCGTGAGCGTCTTGGCGGCCGCGCGCGTCAGCCATCCCAACTCGGGGATCGGCCAGACCATGAACGCCAGCGGCATCGCGACGAACAGGAAGACCGTCGAGGCGGTGATGACGATCTTCACGAGCACCAGCAGGATCAGCAGGGTCGCGATGGCGATCGCGACGAGGATCCCGATGAACCACGCGAAGCCGCCGCCGGCGACGCCGAAGGCGAAGGAGATCTCGTAGAGCTGCGCGAGGTCGCCTTGGACGACGTGGTTCTTCCAGAGGACGTCGATGACGGTCTGCTCGAGGCCGATGACGATCGTGAACATGGCCGGCCAGAGCAGGACGGCCGTGGTGGCCACCCCGACGCGCAGGAAGGCCTGCAGGGGCTCGTAGCCGCTGCCGCCCGGCCCCATCCCGACGAACATGAACCGCAGGAACGTGACGGTCAGCACCGCCGTCAGCAGGCCCAGCGAGATCATCTGGACCATCTGTGCGAGCTGGAGGATGTTCCCGCCTTCGGAGAGGTCGGGCAGCTTCAGCAGGCCCGCCATCACACCCGACGTCAGCTGGGCGGGCAGGTCGCCGAACAGCTTGTCGAGGATCGCGCTGAAGGCCTCCACGGCCATCTTGTCGATCGCGCCTCCGACCAAGTCGCCGGCGGCGTCGGCGGCGCCTCCCACCAGGTCGCCGGCTGCGTCGGCGGCGGGTCCGGCGACGCAGCCGATCGGGTTGGTGGCGCAGCCCAGCGCGTCGCCGGCGATGTCCTTGAGGTCCGCGCGCGCGGGTTGGGGTGCGGCGGCCGATAGCAGCGACATCGCCAGCACGGCCACGAGGACCAGCCCTGCCAGGGCGCGCCATGCACGCGGGCGCGCGGATGGCCTGCGGGGGCGGCTGGGACGGTGTCGCTGCGCTCGCATCGCCCGCCGCTTACGCCGAGATGCCGCCGATGCAGATCATGCCCAGGCACGCGCCGATGGACATGCCGAGCATCTTCATGCCGACCTTGTGGCCCATGAAGCTGATGGCGCCGAACGCCATGACGGCCATCACGGGCAGGGCGGACACCGACAGGATCACGCCGACTGGGATGAAGAGCGACCCGGCCGCCAGCAGCTTGTTGAAGCCATCCACGTCGCTCGAGGTGAGCTCGTTGGCCCCGGCGGCGCCCGTCAGGTTCGCGATGATCGACTTGTCGTCGGTGAACCCGGCGGCGCGGCGGATGATGTCGGCGACCAGGCCGCCGCCGTCGATCAGCATGAGCACGATCGCCGCGGCGACGGCGGCCGCGGCAGCGACGGCCAGCAGCGTGCCGCGGTGCTGGCGCTGGTAGGTGAGGTAGTGGGTCACTGCGGGTCCTCCTGAGAGCGGGGGTTGGTAGGTGTGCAGCTAGTGCTCGATGCCGAACTCGGCGCTCGCGCTCGAGCTCGATGGGGTCGATGGGCTGGACGCCGGTGCTGGGGACGCTGGGAGTTGCCGTGGTGTGGGCCGCGCGGGCGTCGGGACGACCGTTCGCGTCGGCGGCGCCGGCGCGACTTGGGCTCGGGCGGCGTTGATGCGGTCGCGCTTGCGCGCCTGCGCGCGACGGGCCGCCCGCCGCCGCTGAGCGGCCTTGGCGGCCTGTCTGGCCTGCTGGCGCTCACGAGCGGCCTGGCGGCGCTCGGCGCGCAGGGCGGCGACCGCGAGCGCCGCAGGCGCGGATGCGCGGCGAGCGGCCTGCTCGACGCTGGTGACCGGCAGAGCGTGCGACGGAGCGTTGGCTCGGCTCGTGGCCTGCGCCTCCCGTACGCGCGGGGGCCGGTCGCTCGTGAGGTCCACGAGCGAGACGCCCAGCGCTGCGACCGCGCCGACCAGGAGCGTTCCGGCGGCGACGGCGAGAACGGCGGCGACGCGGCGACACGAACGGCCTGGCGGCTGCGCTGGCGTCTCGTCGCGCGGTCCGACAGCGACCGGTGACGGGTCCGCTGCTTGGCGGCGGCGCCGACGTCGCGAGCGTCGTTCAGAGGGGGCTGGGCGTGGTGGTGCCGCGTCGGCGCTCAGGTCGACCGCCGCTGCTGGTGTGAGCGGCTCGTCGGCAGCCGTGACGGTGAGTTCGTCGTCGGCCGGGGTCGGCAGGTCGGCGACCGCGTCCGGGGCCTCCGCGGCGATGGGCGGGAAGAGGCCTGCCGGGGCGGGCTGAGCGCCCTCGACGGGGTCTGCTGCGCCCTCGAAGAGGTTGGTCCGGCGGTCGAGCATGACCCCTTGTCGAGGGTGTCTCGCGCCTACCCCCCCTGCAATCGTTGGCCTGCCCGGCGGGGCTACGTGAAGACGATCCGGCCGCGGGTTTGTGCCGCCTGGAAGCGGCCGCAGTGCCGCGCTGGGCGGTTAGCCGCCGAAGCCGAACTCGGACGCGGCCGAGGGGGCGCTGCCGCCAGACGAGGACCCGCCGGACCGCGAGCTGGGGCTGCGCGAGCTCGTCGGTCCGCTGCTCGGCGCCGGCGACGCAGGGCTGCTCGGGGAGCTGGCGAGGCCGCCGAACTCGCGTTGCGCCGAAGGCGCCGAGGTCGACGCACCCGCGGTTCGGCGGGAGGACCCGTCGGGCTTGCTGGCCTTCGTGCTCGCGGTGCCGCGCTCGAACCCGAACTCGACCGGGGCCGACGGCGCCGTCGTTGACGCCGACGAGGACGGCTGCGACGCGCTCGCACGCGCTGCCGCGCTCGAGGATCCGGTCGAGGTGCTCGTGGACGTGCTCGAGCTGCTCGCCGACGCGGGGCTGGTCGGTGTGGCGCGAGCCGCGGCCGCGGTCGGCGGCGCAGGCTTGGAGCGCTTGTCGGCCTTGCGCGTCTTGGCGGGTCGGTCGTCGCGGAGGATGACCTGATCGGTGACCGTCACGCACGCCGCGCCGCCCACGGCCAGCGCGGTGATGCAGCCGGCCACCTTGACGCCGACGCCGCTGGCCAGCAGCGATCCGATTCCGCCGGCGGTGGTGCCGCCCCCGGCTGCCACGGCCACGGCGGCGCCGGCGCCGCCGGCAGCCGCGGTCCCGCCTCCGACACGCGCGACGGTGCTTGCGGCCGAGTCACTGGACGTCGTGGTGAGGGCGACGTCGGTGACGTGCGGCTGGCTGGCGATGTGCAGGATCGCGTCGCGTGCCTGGTCGAGCACGCCAACCGACGAGCCGAGGATGTCGTGCAGATGGCCGACCGTCGTGGCCACATCGTTGGGGAAGGCGCCGATCGGCATCGCCACCGGTGGCAGGACGCCGGCCAGCCCGCGCAGACGACGGACGAGCAGTCGGCACGCCGGGCATTCGGCGAGGTGGTCGCGCGCCATCTGGTAGCGCGGGCCGTCGCGGTCGAGGATGTCGAAGGCGTAAGCCTTCATGAGCGACACGCGCTTGTCGCACCACTGGCCGTCTTGGATGTCGCCGATCAGGCCGGCGATCTTCTTGGCGACGCCCGGCTTCGGGTTGTCGCCGTCCATGATCTTCTGGAACCGCCGCTCCTCGATGCCCATCAGGTGGGCGGCCTCGGCCCTGGAGAAGCCGTGGACGTAGCAGAGGTTGGCTGCGGTCTGCTCGCGCGTGTCCAGGCGATCGCCGATGCCCTCGAGGAGGTGCCGGATCTGGGCCTTGTCGTCGAGGCGGTCGGCGATCTCGTCAGGCCGGCACATCACGTCGACGTCGACGTCGTCGGCGAAGCGATCGGGGTGGCGCATGCGGAAGTCGTCGAGCGCCCGGAACTTGATCGCCTGCGTGAGGAACCCTTCCGGGTTGTTGATCGCGACGCCGTCGCTCAGCTTGCGGTACAGCGCGTGCCAGGCGGCGTTGTAGGCGGCCTCGAGGTCGATGTCGTCCAGGCGGATGTTGGACTGCGCCAGCTGGCGGCGGGCGGCCTTGAGCAGGTTGCGCTTCCACGCCTCGTAGTTGGTCTCCAGGAAGACCTCGGCCTCGCGGGCCCGGCGAGCCGCTAGGGCGCTCATCGGCCGGGGCTCCAGTGCGCGGTTTCAGTCGAGTGGGTCATCGGGACCGTCCGTGGCTTTGCAGGCGGCGTCGGCGAGCGTGTCGCAGAAGCGGGCGAGGCCCAGCAGCAGCGCGGGACCGGAGGGCATGTCGGGGTCCACCCCACGCAGGCTCTCGATGAACTCGTCGCGCGCCGGTTCGCTGATCTCGGCGAGAACGGTCAGCACCTCGCGCGTGCGGACGGGGCCGAGCCGGTGCTGCAGGAACTCGTGATCGGTGGTGCTGACCGGGAGATCGAGGCTCGCGGGCGGGTCCGGCGGAGGGCAGGACGGGGTGGACACTGGCCCCTTGTCGGCGCTCTCGCGTCCTCTCCCCCCTGCGACTTCTCCGGCGACGTTCCATGCTCGAACCTCAGTCCCGCGGGCCGATCCTGATGGGCACTTGAGCGGCCCACAAGGCAAACGGACGAATAGTCGAGGCATTTCGCCCGCCCTCGTGTGCGGCGGACTTGGCCCCGGTTGCCACACCCGGCGCTCAACCTTCGGTGCCTCCGATGAGTGCCGCCCAGGACCTCGCCGCCGCCGACGGCACCCAGTTCGCTGCCCAGGTCGACGTCGTTGAGCTCCGCTGGCGCCGCTCGCAGTCGGGGCGCGCGATCGTCAGCGCGGTCCTCGACAATGGCACCCCGGTCACGCTCGTCGGGCAGCTCACGCACCTGCGCGAAGGCGACCGGGCCGCGGTGCGCGGCCGCTGGATCAGCCATCGGCGCTTCGGCCTGCAGGTCCAGGTCGCCAGCGCCACGCCCGTCGACCCGTCCACGGTCGCGGGCCTGCAGCGGCTCCTGGTCAAGCTGCCGGGCATCGGGTCCGCCAAGGCGCGGCATCTGATCGACCGCTACGGCGTCGAGGTCCTCGCCGCGCTGGACGCCGATCCCGAGCAGGCGCTGCGCGCCGTGCCCGGTGTCAGTCCGGCCGGGGCGCGCAGCGCCGCGGAGGCCTGGCGGGAGTGGCGGCGCGAGCGGCGGCTGTACCTGCTGATGGCCGAGCACGGCCTCGTCGATGCGCTCCCCGCGCTGCGCCACCGCTTCGGCGACGCCGCCTTCGATCACCTGCGCGCCAACCCGTGGCTGCTGGCCGGGCTCCCGGGAGCCTCGATGGCCAACGCCGACGCGATCGCCGCCAGCCTCGGCGCCCCACCCGACAGTCCGCTGCGACGCCACGCCGTGATCGCGAACGCGATGCGCGACGTGCTCGCCGACGGGCACACCTGCGTGCCCGTCGACTACCTGCTCCAGCGCGCCCGCCCCGCGGCGCCGGACCTCAGCGTCAACGACGTCGCCGCCATGGCCCAGCAGCGCCAACTCGTCGTCGGCGCGGGCTACGTATGGACCCCCCGCACCGAGCACGACGAACGCGTCGCCGCGGAGCGCATCGCCGCCCTCGCCGGCGCGAGAGCCGCCAGCCGCGTCGACGTTCCCCCCTCCCCCGCCGGCGGGCTCACCGACGAGCAATGGCACGGCGTGCGCGCCGCGTTCGCCTCCGGGGTCAGCGTCGTCTGCGGGGGCCCGGGCACCGGCAAGACCCACATGGTGCAGACGATCGCGCGGATCGCCACGGCCGCGGGCTGGACGGTCGCGCTCTGCGCGCCCACCGGACGCGCCGCCCGACGCATCGCCCAGGCCACCGGCCTGCAGGCCTCGACCGTGCACCGCCTGCTGGACTGGAGTCGCGGGGAGGCGCCCGGGCCCGCGCGCGACGCCACCCATCCGATCGACGCCGACCTCGTCGTCGTCGACGAGGCGTCGATGCTCGACGCGCACCTGGCCGCTCAGCTGCTGGCCGCCGTTCGCGATGGCTCGCGTGTGGTGTTTGTCGGCGACCCCGACCAGCTCCCCTCGGTCGGCGCGGGCCGCTTCCTGGCTGACCTGATCGACAGCGGCACGGTCACCACCACGCGCCTGACCGTCGTCCAACGCCAGGCCCAGCGCAGCCAGATCATCCGCGCCGCCCACGCCATCAACCACGGCAGCGCGCCCACTGGCGAGCGACCATCGGACCCGGACGCGCTGTGGGACTTCTTCTGGGTGGCCGAGCCCGACCCCGAAGCGCTGGTGGCCACGGTGACCGACATGGTCGCCCGCCGCCTGCCCGCCCACTACGACCTCGACCCGCTGCGCGACATCCTCGTGATGGCTCCTGCCAAGAAGGGGCCGGCCGGCGTCGCGCGCCTGAACGAGAGCATCGGCGCCCGCCTGAACCCGACCGGAGCGCGGATCCCTAACAGCCGCCTGCGGGTGGGCGACAAGGCGATGTGGACGGCCAACGACGAGGACCTCGAGCTCGCCAACGGCATGATGCTGCTCATCGAAGGCTTCGACGCCGCCAGCCGCGAGGTGCACGTCCTCGATGAGGATGGTCGACCGCTCACCCTGCCCGCCCAGCGCCTGCGCGACCTGCAGCCCGGCTGGGCGATCACGGCCCACAAGAGCCAGGGCGGCGAGGCGGCCGTCGCCGTCACCGTCCTGCACCGGGCCGAGACCCACCCTGCGCTGCTCACGCGCGAGATGCTCTACACCGCCGTCACGCGCGCCCGCCAAGCGTCGATCGTCATCGGCGAGCCGGCCGCCTACGAGGCCTGCGTGGCGACCGTTGGCGCGCAACGCTGCACCGGGCTAGTTGCCCGCCTGCACAGCACGCTCGGCGCGTCCGGCCGCTGAAGCAGCCCCAAACGCCGTGTGGCCCGGGGTCTCCCCCGGGCCACACGGTAAGCCGGCAAGCGCCTCGCGGCTGAACGTCTACTGCCACTCACGATGGAAACACGAGGCGGCCGGCGACACGAAATGTACGTGCGAGGCCGGTCGGAACCGGGTACCCGCCACCATCGGTAACGCATAGACCGATAGACCGATAGATAGATCGGTCGACTGGTAGGCAGACCGGACGCCCGGTAGGATGCCCGACGGATCGACCGGGCGGCCGATCGAGCGGCCGGTCGGGCGGGCGACCGGCCGGCCGAGAGACCGAGCGGTCGCACGACAGCGCGACCGATAGACCGGCCGAGGGGTTGACCGATAGAGGGACCGAGCCGACTGCGTCGAAAGGGCCCAGCGACATGAGCCAGCACGTCATCGCGATCGCCAACCAGAAGGGGGGAGTGGGCAAGAGCACCGTGGCCGTCAACCTCGCGGTGTGCCTCGCCCGCAGCGGCCGCACCCTGCTCGTCGACCTCGACCCGCAAAGCAACGCCGGCGACATGCTCGGCATGGACCTGTTCGGCATCCCGGCGCTGGCCGAGGTCTTCGAGCAGCGCGTCAGCGTCGTCGACGCGATCGTCGAGACCCCGTGGGGGATCGACCTGCTGCCCGCCGGCGAGGAGTCGCGCGCCGCCGGCGTCGAGCAGGCCCTGGTCAATCAGCCCGCCCGCGAACGCTGGCTTGAGCGCACCCTCGCAGGCCAGGTCGATCCGTACCGCTTCATCGTCCTCGATTGCCCGCCCAGCCTCGGCCAGCTCACCACCAACGCCCTGGCGATCGCCGACCTCATCGTCTGCCCGGTCAATCTGATGCAGCGCGCCGCCGTCAAGGGGGTCAACGAGCTCACCCGCAGCGTGCTGGCCTACCGGCAGCTGAACGCCGGCTTCGACATCCCCGAACCGGTCGTGCTGTGGAACATGGTCGACAAGCGCGAGCAGGCGGTTCGCGCGAACATCGAGACGCTCGAGGGCCTCGGCTTGGACCGCTTCCGCGTGCAGCTGCCCAAGACGGTGCGCTTCAACAACGCCGAGACGTCGGGCGAGCCGCTTGTGCGCTTCGACTCCGGCTCGCTGGCGGCCAGCGCGATGTGGGATCTCGCCGACGAGGTCCTCGAGCGGCTGTCCGGTGAGGCGACGACCGCGGAGGCCGCGTGATGGCGATCCGGTCGCGAGCGATGACGCCAGCGAAGGCGCAGCAGCCGCCGCGGCTGGACGATCCGCTTGGGCGCGGGCGCGAGCCCGAGTCCGGCGACGCCGTGGAGCGCCAGCCCGCACCGGGTACCCGGATCACAGTGACCCTGCCGGAGAGTGGGGGAGAGGTGCCGGCGGCGCAGCGCAACGGGTCCGGTCCCGCGGCCGCGGCCGACGCGTCGGCTGAGAAGCCTGCTCAGCGTCGGGCGACGCGACGCCGGGCTCGTGAGACTCCGGTCGCGCCTCGGATGGCGGCCGACGTTCATGGGCCGCGCCAGATCATGTCGGCGATGATCCCCGACGAGCTGTGGGACGCCTACCGCGAGCAGGCCGAGCGGATCACGGTGCAGCGCAAGGTCAGCACCAACGAGCTGATCCAGGCCGTGCTGCGCGAGCATGCGCCTGCCACCGCCGATGAGGCCGCCGAGCTCGTGGGCCGCTGGACGGGGCTGCTGCTGCGCGAGGAGCGGGCGTTCGGCCGCTCACGCGAGCACATGCTGCGCCCGTACCGATCTCAGGATGAGCACCTTCGCGCGCTCGACGCGGAGCTGCGCGCCCGGATCCCTGGGGCTCGGACCAAGATCATCTGCGCGACGCTGCATTTCCATCGCCCGTCCGATGATGAGGCGCGCGATCTGGTGGCCTCGGCGCGCGAGGCGGCGATCTCGGCGCCGATCCGCCAGACGCCGTAGCGGGCCGACGGCGGCCGCGGGCGTTCTGGCTAGGCGACGATCGCGTCGAGGACCGGGTCGCGCAGCACGCCGTCGGGCCGGCCGTGGGCGCGTACGGTGACCGCCACGGCACCGTTGCGCTGCAGCAGCCGTCGCAGGCGGGCCCGCTCCGCGGGCGCGAGGCCGTGGCGGATGATCTGGTGGTCGTGGAGGCGGCCGCTTGGGCCTGGGCGGGCGACGACGAAGCCGGCGGGCTCGCGTTCGGTGGCCTCGACCGCGCGCACGGCGAGGCGGTCGTGGAGGCGCGTGGCCTTGTACTTGGCCCAGGGGCCGCGCCGGCCGGCCCGGTAGCGGCTGGCGATCGGCTTGAGGACGACGCCCTCGAGTTGCAGGTCGCGGACGGCGGCGAAGATGTCGCCGGCGCGACCGATGTAGTGGGGTGGCGTGGTCCAGTGCGGGCCGTCGAGCGTGAGCTCGCTCAGCACGTCTCGGCGGTCGAGGTAGGGGAGAGGGGAGAGGTCGCGTCCGTCGAGGTGGAGGACGTCGAAGATGTGCAGGCGCAGGCGCGCGTTCGGACGTGCGGGCGGCCGGCTGGTGCGGCGTGCCATGACGGCGGCGAAGTCGGGGCGGCCGTGGTCGTCGAGGACGGTGAGCTCGCCGTCCAGGAGGACGGGGCGTCCGGCGAGTGGTTCGGCGAGTGCGGCGAGTTCGGGGAAGTGACGGGTGCAGTCGCGGCCGTGGCGGGTGCGCACGGTGACTGCGCCGTGGCGGTCGACGCGGACCTGTGCGCGGATCCCGTCGTGCTTGATTTCGACCGCGACGGTCTGGTCCTCGTCGGCGGGCAGTCGCGGGGCGCGCGTCAGCAGCATCGGTGCCACGAACGCGGGAAGCTCGGTTGACGCCACGAGGTGAGGGTACGCGCGCGATTGGGCAGCGGCCGGGGCGGGGAGGGGAGGGCGAACGTCTGTTCGCTTTGCGCGGTATGGTTGCGCCGCCGTGAGCATCAAGGGCAGCAGCTACGTCACCTTTCAGCGCTCGATCGCAGCGGGTCAGGCGACGAACGCGATCGCTGCCGCGCACGAGCTCGGCAAGCTGCACCGGCTGGCCGACAGCCTCGCGCTTGTGCTCGTGCTGAGCCTCGATCCGCACCCGCACTACGCGCGCTACCGCGACCGCTGGCTGCTGCGCCTGCAGCAGCACATCGCGCTGGACTGGGAGATGCGCCAGACGATCGACGAGGCGCTGCGCAGGCTCCCCGACCCGGCCTTCCGGCCGAACGCGCTGACGACGCTGGAGTGGGCGCTGGAGTCCATGGGCCAACGCGACTGCCTCGAGGTTCTCGCTCAGGAGCGCCGGCGGCGCCCATGAGGGTCAGCAAGGTCCGCTTCGCCGAGGAGGTGCCCTGCGGCGTCTGCGCCGCCCCGCTGGCGCTGACCGCCTACGTCGACGGCCGCGTCGACGGCTGGTGCGCGGAGTGCCAACGCCCCGCGGGGATCATCCTGCCGGTTGGCAGCAGCCCGTCTCGCACCGAAGACGTCGCGCGGCGTGCCTGGGCGCGCCTAGAAGCCGGCGACTGAGCCACGCCGGGGCCGCGCGCGACCTCGACGCGGCCGTCTGCCACGGCTCGAGCCAGTCGAGCAGGTGCGCGCCGACGCGTGCGACATCGAGAATGTCTGATTCCTCAGCAGGGGCGGGCGAGCGATCTCTCCCTGCTATTTCCGCACCTTCGCCGACGAACGTGCCGCACAAGGGTGCGCAGTTTGCGACAAATCCAGGCTGTACCTGCCGCCAGCACGACTACGGTTCGTATCGAGCGGGATCCCGCTCGCAGAAGGGGCCCCGACGCCGGGCTCCCGTCGTAGGGGAGTGGCGCCGAGGCCCAGACACGATGGCCCCGCGCAGCGTCCGGTGTATGGGCGAGCGCGGGGTCGTCGCTGTGCGGCAAGGCTACACCCGACGGGTCGCGCCGGGGGCGGGGTTTCGCACGTTGCGTCCGATTCGGTGCCGGCGCGCGATCAGGTTCTTGGCCGAGGACCGCCCAGTTCCACCGGCTCGAGCGTGACGCCCCCGGTCAGGGGTACACAGAGCGCGTCGACGTCGTCGAGGGTGAGCGTGTCCGACAGCCACGCCGCTCGCGAGGCATCGTCCGGGAAGACCACGGGCATGCGGTCGTGCAGGTCGGCCGCGGGCCCGGCTGCGTCGGTGGTGACGATCGTCGCCGCCGGCACCTCTTGCCCGTCGATCTGAGCGACGTCCAGGAGGCCCGCCATGGCGAACGGCTCTCCACCGTTGACTAGGTGCGTGAACGCGGGCTTGGGCCCCTTGTTGGGCTGCTCGCCCTTGCGCAGCCACTCGTACCAGGCGTCGGCGATGAACAGCACGCGCCGGGACGGGTCCGCGGCCAGGCGCTTCCACAGGCGCGAGCTGGCGAGCTTGTCGGAGCGGGCGTTCAGGAGCGGCCGGCGGCTCCACTCGGGCTGCACGCCCCAGCGCACGGCCTCCATCCGCGGCCCATCGTCGCCGGCACGAACGATCGCGACGGTCGTGGTCGGGCGCACCTCGCGGCGGTCGAGCGCGGCGTCCGCTGTCTCGTTGGCGGGCACCTTCCACAGCTTCTCGATGTCGCCGGCGCTCGCGCTGGCGCGGTAGCGACCACACATCGACACGAGGCTACCGGCCGCAACGAAGCGCGCGCGACGCGGGACCGGGGCGCCAGCGCGCACGGGCTCGCAAGACTGCGCGCACCATCAAGCGCCAGCTCGCGACGGCCAGCGCGCAGCACGCGACAGCGTGCGGAGGGTGATCTCCAACCTCCGGGACCTACCGAGACCTACGGCAGGCTCCACCGAGCCGTCACGAGCAGCCTGGGGATAGATAGGTCCGCGCAAGCCAGGCTGGTCCGGAGACCGCCTCCCAGGGAGGGCCAGAGCGCCAGACCAGCCGCGCAGGCTAGGAGATGAACAGCAGACCGTAGCGGGCGATATCAGCCGGAGCGAAGCTGTAGTAGCCCATTGAGTAGGGAACGCCGTTGATGTTCATGTCGCTGGTGGAGAAGCTCCCGTCCGCAGCAACGGATTCGACATACCCGACGTGTCCGTTCGGGGTCCGGTGGGTGCGCGGCCACACAACGACCGAGCCCACGGTCGGGGTGTTGGATACCGTGAGCCCAGCGGCTGGTGCGAGGCCCACCCAGGAGTTCGGGTTGCCGAACGCGATGTCGTAGTCGCCGGGCTTGCCGGCGGCGATCCACTGCGCCAGCTTGGTGCGTTCAAGCTTCTCGACGATGTCCGGGCGCTTCCGGAAGATCCAGCCCTGGCAGCCACCGCCGCCAGTCATGTTCGCGAACCAGCGCTGGTAGAAGGCGTCGACCTCGGGTGAATCCGCGGTGATCGGCGTCTCGGCCGGAGTCGCGGCGTCCTCGTCGGTGGCGTCGACCGAGCTCCCCTTGATGAGCCCGTAGGCAAGGTTGAGAGCGCGGGAGCCGCGCTTGCGGCGGTTCTTGACCTTGATGCGGGTGTTGACGGTGGTGGTGTCGCAGGTCGCCGAGACCTTGTAGGCGCCGCGGGCGTTTTTGGCGATCCGGAAGACGAACGCGACCTTCGTGCCGTTGCCGAGGAACGCCGGCCGCGAATGCTGGCCGGGGACGGTGAGCATGCAGTGGTCGGCGCCGGGCGCGACCACGGTGACCGTGGTCGTCTGACCAGCCTTCACGGTCTTGGCCGCCTGAATCGTGACCGCCTCAGCGGTGCCGGCCAGAGCGAACAGGACCGCGCCGGCGGCCCCGGCGGTCAAGGCCATGCGCGCGCGAGAGAAAATGCGGTGTGAGCTGGTCATTTGCCCCGAGCTCCATCGTGAGGGATCGGATCAACCCCCAACAGGTAACGCAATCCGATATGCGGCCACCACGAACAGGCGTTCGGCGAACGATTCCCCGTGATCATCGGGAAAATAACGGACTGCGGCTACGGTCAGGCGCGCACGAGAACGGCTGCGCCGAAGATAGTGAGAGCGAGGCCGACGCCTCAGCCCCAAGTGAGACGGTCATGCCTCCTAACGGGCGTTATGTACACCAATAAGTTCACTGTTCGCCACGTCCACGACTAGTAGCCGCCGTTGCCGTCCGGGACCGCCGATACGTTGGCCCCGTCTTGGACGACCACGACGTCAACGAGCGAGCGCCCCGCTACACGGTCCGGCGGGTCTTCCTGCCGACGAGCGCGACTGAGTCGTTCACGGTGATCGGCCCAGACCTGCGGCCGGTCGAGCTCATCGAGGGTGGCACGGCAGAACATGACCTCGGTGCATCCGTCGCAGACTCGCGAGATGAGGCGATGGTTACGGCGTGAGTTCTGGCGGTTCGGCGTCCGGGTCACGCCACCCCCGCGATCTTCAAGCGGAGTATCGCTGAGGGGTGCGCTCTGACCGGCGGCTGATGTATCCACCGCTGCGGACGGGACGCGCCCCAGCGGACAAAACCGCTCGCGGCGAAAGCCGAGTCAAGGCGCGAAGCGCACGAGCAGCCGTCTCCATTGGTCTGCCGGGTTTGCGCTGACCAGATAGACTCTCTCGCTCAGGGGGCGCAGACGGTTATCGATCATGGAGGAGGGACCGTCGGGATGAAGGCCAGATTGTTCGTGACGGCTACAGCCGCGGCCGCGGCCACGCTGCTGCTCGCCGCGCCCGCGATGGCTGAGACATGCGCGTCATCCACGCCGTCGCAAGCAGCGTTCCCGCATACGCCGCAGGAGCAGCTCGTACCAAAGGTCGTCGCGATCCAGGTCACCGTCGATGGCGCCTGCCAGCTCACGGTGCAGGACACGGTGACGGACCGGCCCTCGGGCCTTATCGACGGCGATTCGCTTGCCTGGTATCTGAACACCGATGGCAACCCATCCACCGGCTCGCCACTGTTCGCTGGCGCTGACTTCGTCGTGATGCTGCTGGGCAGCTACCCGGACCGCCCGATGCTGATCCCGTACGCCTCCGGCGAATTCGACGTGGAAGCCGGCACGCCGGTCGCCCGCACAGGCTTCGGGTTCACCGTCAACATCAATCAGCTGAACGCCACCCCGGGAGCGTTCACCATGGTCGGTGTGTCCCAGTGGCGGGGTATCCGGTCCTACACGGACTTCATTCCGCCCGTCACGTCAGTGCAGGCGTCGTCGGTCAGCTTCCCCGTTGCGTTCACGCCGACCGCGACGCCTGCGCCGGCGACGGACAATCCCACCGCCGCTCCGAACGTGGAAAAGCCTGCGTGCCGGCCGCCGAGGCTGATCGGGAAGTCGCTGCGCGCGGCACGGCGGGCGATTACGCGCGCTGGCTGCCAGCTCGGGACGATCACCCGCCCGTCGTCGCGTCGCGGGAGGCTCGTAGTTGTGAAGCAGCGCTCCTCTGGTGACCGGGTGAGCATCACCCTCGGCGTGAAGCGCCACCGCTAGCTGCAGGACCTGTTGCCCTGGAACCGAACGTACGTCCCCGTGAGGAGCTTCTTGTCGGCATGGTGGTTGACGATCTGCGGGGCCGGCATCGTCGTAGCCGCATTCGTCGCGTTCGCGCTGTCGCTGCATCCCTTCGATCTGCTCTGTGGCGATCAACGGCCGTGTGATCACACGATCGATAGCGGGTTGGCCCAGGCAATCGCCGCGGGTGCTGCGGGCCTACTGACCGTGCTCGCGATCTTCGCCGCGAACCACGCGATCCGCGCCAGTGAGGCGCATTTCGAGGTCGAGCAGCGGCCGCTGCTCGTGGCAATTTCGCCGAGCCAGGCTGGAACAACCCCGGTCCTTGCCCCGATGGCTCCGTATCCGGTTTCCCTTCCGAATGACGCAACCGCGTTCGTTGCGTTTAGTCGCGATGGCTCGAAGGTGTATTTCTCCTTGCCATTCCAAAACCTCGGAAGAGGGCTGGCGCAACTTCAGTCTGTCCGGCTGAGGGCCCGGAATGTCCATCAATACGATGGGAGAAGTGTGACAGTTCGCGACACCGCTAGCTATTGCGCGCCCGAGCAACGCAGCAGAGTCTGGTTTCATGTCGAGCGCAACACCGAGGATGAATGGGTCTTTGACGTCATCCGGCGCGGTGCTAAAGCGATCGCACACCAGGGCTTGCAGGCCCGCTTCGATGTTGACCTCGTGTATTGCGATGCCACCGGACGTAACAGTCACGTAGCCCAGCTACTGCTTCGGCCTTCGTACGGGAGCCCGTTCGTTCCGTCGCATGAAGACCCGAGGCTGTGGTACGCGGAGGGAACGCGGCATTGGCTCGACCCTGACCAAGTCGAAGTCGTGTACATCGGCGGCGTTTCTGACGATAACCGGCGAGACCGTGACGCCGCACAGACCATGAGTCCGCCTATCGCGCCGCCGGAGGCGATGGCCTCCGATTGGAACCCCGGCCGACCTCGAAATGGAGACGGCTTGGATGCGCACTGACTCGACCAAACCTCCGCGCCTGCATGCCGGCGCACTCCGTCAGACCGAGCAAGTAAGGATCGATAGTCATACTGTATGCGCGTCACGCAGAAGGGCCAGGTCACGATCCCGCTCGAGGTGCGCCGCGCCCTCGGGATCGAGGCCGGCACAGACGTCTCCTTTGAGCTGGATTCGGGCGGCGCCCGCCTCGTTGTCGACCTCGCTGGCGCAGCAGCGGAGATCAAGCGGATGCGCGGTGTGGACGCGCAGGCCGAACTGGCCTAGTGTTGGACTCGCGTGCGCAGGCGAGGGACCGCGAGCTTCCTCCTCTCATCTCGGCGCGGAAGGCTACGGCCCCGCTCCCGTCCGCGTGTCGAGTCGGCGGAAGGGCACGCAGCCAGAGAGCTAGGGGGCGCGGTGCCGCTCAACGGTCGTTCGGGCTAAGTTCGGATCCATGATCGACTGAACAGGAACCTTCGACCGTTATCGACACTGCTGCCGTGGCTCCCCTCATTTCCCTCCGACTTTCGCTTGTTGTCGCTGCCGCAATCGTCGGCGCGATCGGACTGCCCGCCTCCGCGGCCGCGGCTCCGCTGCAAGGGTCTTCGATCCCGCAGCCGATCAGCCCTGCCGACGGGGCGGAGATTCCCGTCGGGACCATCCCCACGTTCGTGATCGAGCGCGGCCCCGGAGGCAGCAACTACGGGGGCCGCTACGACGGCACGCTGGACAGCTACAGCATCCACATCTCATCCGATCCGACCACGCTCTCTGACGGGGTCATCCAGTCCGACGCCGACGTCGCGTACTTCATGACCAACGTGGTGCCGCAGGTCACCTGGCAATGGACGCCGATGAACCGCTCCTACCTCGGGCAGAGCTGGTGGTTGAACCGGCCCGGCACCTACTACTGGCAGCCCTACCGGCTCGACTGCTACCAGGACACCGACTGTCGCGTCGAAGGGGCAATCCGCCGGATCATCGTCACCGCCCCCACGCCCCCTCCCCCGCCGCCTCCCGCCCCACCACCGTCCCCGCCGCCGCCGGCGGCCCCCGAGCCGGAATTTGACTGGACGATCGGCCTGTCGCTTGACTCGATTCCGCTGCAGCTCGCCCCCAAGCGCTCACACCGGAGCTTCTGGATCAGCACCCGCAACATTCCCGACGAAGTCGACATGGAACGGTGGGTGGCGATCGTCGGGGTCGCGGGGATGCGCTGGGGCAGCCGGATGCTGGGCGCCACATCCCGCCGCCCCGTCCGCGACCGCCAAAACACGGTCGGGTTCGCCTCGCTTGACAGCAAGGTTCTCGGCAGCACCGCCTTCTGGTACCGGCTCAGCAGCCGCCTGCGCTGCGGACGGGTCAGCTGCAAGCGGATCTACCGCCGCCATTACACCGGCGAGGTCGACATCCGGGTCAACCGCTTCGCCGGCTGGGAGCAGGGGCCCGGCTACCCGGACGAGCTGACCTTCGACCTCGAAAGCCTGGTCCTCCACGAGATGGGGCACTTCGCCGGCAACAAGCACGTGCGGGGCTGCCCGAACAACCCGATGACCGTCGCTATCGACCGCGGCGAATGGTGGCGCAGCCCCACCGACTGGCATTACGCCTGCGCCCGGTATCTCCGTGCGCCCGACGCTTCCCCCCGCAGGAGCACCCCGGTGCGCCACCGCGTTCAGTGGCTCAACACAGGCGACGGGTACGCGGTCAAGCAGGTCCAGATGCTCGCGCCATTAAGCCTGCACGGCCAGCCGTTGAGCGAGCGGGGCGGCTGGACGACGGACGCGCCAACAAGGTGAAGCTGAGCTACCGGTGGCCGGTCATGGAGTTGACCCGTTTCGGTGGACACGTGGCGGCTATGCCGCCGGTTGTTCTCCATCGTGATTGTTGTGCATGGTCATGGCCTCGTACTGCGCGGGGGCGAGGTAGCCGAGCTTTGAGTGCGGGCGGCGCGGGTTGTACCACCCCTCGATCCACGCGAAGACGGCGCTTTGCAGCTCGCGCCGCGATGGCCACGAGCGGCGGCGCGTGAGCTCCTTCTTCAGCGTCGCGAAGAAGCTCTCGGCGACGGCGTTGTCCAGCGCGCAGCCTTTGGCGCCCATCGACATCGCGATGGCGGCGTCGCGGGCGGTCTGGCCGACGATCAGCGACACGTACTGGCCGCCCCTGACGCTCTCATGTCTTGTCAAGAGCAACAATTTCAAGTTCTTGATGGCTCTGGATGGCCCTGGTCGCGGGTGAGGGCGCGGAAGATCTCGCGGGCGACGTAGCGTTTCAGGCAGCGCATGATCTCGCGCTTGGTCTTGCCCTCGGTGCGCCGGACCCGGTTCACCAACCAAGTGTCCGGTGAACCGGGTCCGGCGCAGATCGAATGTCCACGAAGCCGGGTCAACTCCAAGCAGCTTCCACTAGTGAGTCCGCTGACGCCTAGCCAGCGACATAGCCGAGTCGCTAGCGATGGAAGACTTCCGGCTATGTCCGACCCCTCGCTGTCGCAACCGCTACTCACCCTCTTGGTGACGCTCGTTGACGCCGACGAGCGATCGCAGAAGTTATGCGGGACCCGAGACGTCTTCCTGCTTCAGCGGACGGCAGACGGCTACGTGATGATGCACGCGGGCTGGGACGACAGCCAACCGCTCCCGGACCCATACGACATCGACGAGCTCATCGACGCTGGGTACCTTCGCGAGGAGTTCGGGAGACACGGCGAGCTCTCTCGCAAGTTCGCGGTGACGGAGCACGGGCGACAGGCTGTCGACCGCGCACGTCGCCGCGTCGCCGCGTCGCCAGCAGAGGCCGTCAGCCTCGACTGGCCGCTCATGCGGCCGGTCTTGCAGGCATGCGTCAGGGCGTACGAGAAGGCGGGAGCGCCCAAGGATGGAGTCAGTGTCGACGAGGTCAGCTCCGAGATCCCGCTGGGGTCTGAACCGCTCGTCGCTCGTCTCCGAGCGCTTATCGACGCGGACCTCGTCGCGGCGGTCGCTGAGGTCGACCAGGCTCTGCTCTACGTGAAGCCGACTCCCCCTGGCCTGCAAGAGATTCGTAACTGGCCGCCTGCTACACCGGAGCAGATCGTCGCGACGATCGTCGCGGCGCTGAGCGACGCCGCCGCCGAAGCCGACCGCCCTGTGGAAGACCAGCGGCTCCTACGTAGCGCGAGCGAGGTCGTGGGCGGCCTTGCGCGGGACATCGTGATCGGGGTGGTGGCTAACGCGATTGTGAATCAATAGGCCCGGGCACGCGGAGAGCTGAGCGCGGCAAGAACGCCGACCAGCAGCGTGACTAGTGCGCGAAGCGCTCTGGGGAGGCGCGACGGAAGGGGACGTGGCCCGAGTGATTCATGTGGGCCCATCTACAAAATGCGGAGCTGTTGAGCTGAGAGAGGGCCAAGACCGCTAGCGTGCTCCGCGTAGTCGAGTACCTGCTCAGCAACTTCCACCGATTCGCGGGCTTCGTCATGAGGAACGTTGGCGCCCTTGTGGACCACCCGGTTCCTTCGGTCCACATGCTGTATGTACTTGCTCCAGAACTTCTGGCGTTGGATCGCTGAACCGCCCGTGAGTTGCTCCCAGAGCTTTCGCCCCTGATCGTCGTTGGCGAGGGTATATGTGCGGAATCGGGACTGAACCCAGCCGGCGATTGAGTCGTCGACCCGTGCCTGCAGTAGCGCGGTCATGACGCCTTCGATCGCCACCTCGCAGGCGGTCTGCGCAACTACGACCGCGAGCGCCGGCTCGGCCTCAAGCAGCCTGTGCGCCTCGTACTGGAGCTTCCGCGCTCTTGATTCGAACTCCGGAAACCCGTGAAGGCCAGTGATGTACAGGGCTTCGGGCAGCTTTGGAGGTAGACGCGCGTCACGGAGAACGCGCTCATAGAGGCCGCGCGTCTCGTTGCGCAGTTCGGGTGGGCTCTTGGAGTCCAACACGAAGTACGCCTCGATATGTCCCTGCTCATCATCGATAACTCCGCCAATGCGGGAGTCTGTCCCAGCGGCACGGATGAACGCGTTGCGCAGCGCCTCATCAATCGGCACAGAAACGTAGGCCGGCACGCGCTCGACGGTGTCGACGAAGGCTTGAGGGGCGAGTGCGTCCTCCACCCTCTTTCGCGCCGCATCTTCATCGGGGGCGCGGAGCAGCAACGTCGACTTCCATGACGACGCGGTCCCGTGGCCGGAGATCGGGACGACATGGGCTTGTTCCAGTGCCTCCGCGACGTCGTCAACCCGACGATTCACGACAACCCGCCAGACTGGGTCGTTCATCGCGCGCGCAGACTCTCGACGACACGCTCGGACCTCGGTGCGCGGAAGGCGGCGCGGACGTCATTGGGCGTGGCGCGATCGACATACATGGGGCCGATGCGTCCGGTGGGGCTGAGCAGGTAGCTGCGTGCGGCGGCCTCGCTCCCGAGCGCCGCGGAGCGAGCGACCGTCCGCGCCTTCCGCTTGCCGGCCGCTCGGCGACCGCTCACGCGGAACCGAGTGCCGTCGCAGTAGGGGCGCAGGCGGTTAGCGATGATCGCGCCGGCGCTGCGGTTCTGACGCGAGGGGACGTAGGCGACGTGTGCGCGCCAGCTGGTGCGGGCGAAGGCCATCGGCCATTCGTCGCGGTCCATGCCCGGCCGGGTCGGGTAGCGGGAGTCGTCGAGCAGCTGGTCGCGGCGCTCGTCTGCCCCGGGCCGGTTGACGGTCAGCACGCGCGGCCAGCCAGCCCGGATGGCCCGGCGGATGTGCGCAAGGACCGCTCGGTGGCGGCGGCGATCGAGCGTGACGGTGACCACACGGCGAGTCGTGGTGCAGTGCTCATCCGTCGTCGAGGTCGGCGGCGGCTCGTCGTTCGCGGGCGTCGACGGGGGTGGCACCGGTTGCGGCTCGGGCGGCTGGGCGGGCGCCGGCGTGTCGGGCGCCGGGGTGGGCGCCCCGGAGCATGGGCACGGCAGGTTCTCGCAGTTTCTCTTCAGCCGAGTCGCGGATTGCCCGTGTTCATGGGGCCTCTGCCGCTAGCCACATGTGGTTAGCGGGCGTTCTCGACGGGCGAGTGATCGCGTGGAGCGACGTGCGACAGCGCCGTCACATCAACAAGCGTCGGTGTGATACGGTCGTGCGATGTGGGATCAACGACCGTCGTTATGACCGCCGCGCTTCCAACCATCCCTGCCGGACCTTCCGCCGCCTCGTGTTGCGCGCCGTCGGTCGGTCTGCCGCCGTTGCAGGAGGCCGAGCGCATCGCGACGCTCGCCAAGGCGCTTGGAGAGCCGGTACGCGTCCGGATCCTCGACGTGCTTCGTCGCAGCGACGAGGCGGTGTGTCAGTGCGAGCTGATCGCGCTGTTCGACATCAAGCAGTCGCTGCTTTCGCACCACATGAAGAAGCTCACGGACGCCGGCCTGGTGACCGTCGAGCGCCGCCACAGATGGGCCTACTACTCGATCTCCCACGACGCGCTCCAGGAGCTGACCGCATGGCTGAGCTGACCACGCCTACCGCGACCTCGTCCTGCTGCTCGACCGAGGCGCAGGCGACCTGCTGCGAGCCGTCCGACAAGGCCGTGTGCTGCGACACGGCAGCCACCGGCGGATCCTGCGGTTGCTCCGCCGGCCAGCAGACGACCGAGCCCGCGAACGACATCCGCGAGACGGTGCGCGCGAAGTACGCCGAGGCCGCGCTGGCAGCCGGGCAGTCCGGCGGCTGCTGCGGAGGGGCGGTCTCGACGACCGACGCCTCGGGCGCCGAGGTGTTCGGCGCGGCGCTGTACGCCGGCGCCGAGACCGACGGTGCGACCGCGGGCGCGGTGTCCGCATCGTTGGGCTGCGGCGTGCCGACCGCCGTCGCGGACCTGCATGAGGGCGAGACGGTGCTCGACCTCGGCTCGGGGGCGGGCGCGGACGTGCTGATCTCCGCTCAGCGGGTCGGCCCGGCGGGCCGGGCGATCGGTCTCGACATGACCGACGAGATGCTCGATCTGGCGCGGCGCAACGCGGCCGACGCCGGCGTGACGAACGTCGAGTTCGTCAAGGGGCACATCGAGGACATCCCGCTGGCCGACGGCAGCGTCGACGTCGTCATCTCCAACTGCGTCATCAACCTGTCGGGCGACAAGCCGCGTGTCCTGCGCGAAGCGGCGCGCGTCCTGCGGCCCGGCGGCCGGTTCGCCGTCTCGGACGTCATCGCCGGCCCGGACATGGACGACGCGACGCGCGCCGACGTGGCGCAGTGGACCGGCTGCATCGCCGGGGCACTGACCCGCGCGGAATTCGAGCAGGCGCTCGGCGCCGCCGGCCTCGTCGACGTCGACATCCGCGAGACGCACCGTGTCCACGAGCACGCCAGCTCGGCGATCGTGCGCGCACGCAAGCCCCAGGCGAGCGCGTGACCGCCGCCGACAGCGTGGCCCACCCCGGGGCGGTCGAGCTCGTCGCCCAACAACAGATCGGTGATTTCCTTGGCTGAGATCCCCGGCGGCCACAGGGCCGCCACCGCCACGACCGGCGAGACCGCAGTGATGCGGCGCCTATCGACGCTGGACCGGTTCCTGCCCTTGTGGATCGCCCTGGCCATGGCGGCAGGACTCGGCCTCGGCGCCCTGATCCCCGGCTTCGACGACGCCCTAGACGCGCTGCGCATCGGGACGGTGTCACTGCCGATCGCGCTCGGGCTTCTGCTGATGATGTACCCGGTCCTCGCGAAGGTCCGCTACGAAGAACTCGGCCGCGTCACCGCCCAGCGCCGGATGATCGGCGCCTCGCTCGCGCTCAACTGGATCGTCGGGCCGCTGCTCATGTTCGCGCTCGCCTGGCTCTTCCTGGCCGACCACCCCGAGTACCGCACCGGCCTCATCATCGTCGGGCTCGCGCGCTGCATCGCGATGGTCCTCATCTGGTCGGACCTCGCCAAGGCCGACAACGAAGCCACCGCGCTGCTGGTGGCGATCAACTCGCTGTTTCAGATCGTCGCGTTCTCGCTGCTGGGGTGGCTGTATCTCACCGGCCTGCCGAGCCTGCTCGGCCTCGACACCCAGGGCCTGGACGTCTCGCTGTGGGAGGTCGCCCGCACGGTCCTGATCTTCCTGGGCATCCCGCTCGCCGCCGGCTATCTGACCCGCCGGCTCGGGCTGCGCCGACGCGGCGAGGACTGGTACCGCACCCGCTTCTTGCCGCGCATCGGCCCGGTCGCGCTCTACGGGCTGCTGTTCACGATCGTGATGCTCTTCGCCCTGCAGGGCGACGCGATCACCTCCGACCCGCTCGACGTCGTCCTCATCGCCGTCCCGCTGCTCGTCTACTTCCTGATCATGTTCTTCGCGAGCTTCTGGACCGGCCGCGCGCTCGGCCTCGGCTACGCCCAGACCGGCACGCTGGCCTTCACCGCGGCCTCGAACAACTTCGAGCTGGCGATCGCCGTCTGCGTGGGCGTCTTCGGCGCCACCTCCGGCCAGGCGCTCGCCGGCGTCGTCGGCCCGCTCATCGAGGTCCCGGTCCTTGTCGCCCTCGTCTACGTGGCGCTGTGGTTCGGACGCCGCTGGTTCGGCGCCGCCGAGGTCGACCGCCATCCCATCCAGACCGTTCACACCCCCGAGACCGCGGAGGCTTGATCCGTGTCGACCGTCCTGTTCGTCTGCAAGGCCAACCGGGGCCGCAGCGTCATCAGTCAGGCGTTGTTCAACCGTGCCGCCGCCGGCCGCCACCACGCGATCTCGGCCGGCAGCGAAGCCGACCCCGGCACCGCAGGCGGCCCGCACCCCCAGGTCGTCGACGCGATGCGCGAGATCGGCGTCGAAGTCGCGACGCAGACGCCGCAGCGGCTGACCGTCGACCTTGCCGCCCAGGCCGACGCCGTGGTGACGATGGGCTGCGGCGACGCCTGCCCGGTCATCCCGGGCAAGAAGCAGCTTCGCGTCGACTGGGATCTCCCCGACCCGAAGGACCGGCCGCTCGAGGAAGTCCGCGCCACCCGCGACGAGATCGAACGCCGCGTCAGGGAGCTCGTCGACGAGCTCGACCGGCTGAACCCCGCAGCCGCGTAGCCCGCATCATTCCCTGCGCCCGACCCGGGCTGTGTGAGTCCGAGTTCGGCGTCGGCGGCGTGCCTTCCGCCGTGTCCCACGCCTCGGCTCTCGTCGGCGAGCGCTCGTCTCCGACGAACAGCGGATGCACAAACCAGGTGGCACGCCGGCAACCTCGCGCATCCAGTAGAAGACGTGGCGGGCCGTTCGCCGCCGCGCTACCGTCCGTGAGGATGAGAGTCGAGGTCCTGTACTTCGATGGCTGCCCCAGCCACGAGGCGCTGCTGCCGCACCTGCGCGAGCTGCTCGGCTCGGCCGGTGCGAGCACGGGCATCGAGCTCGTGCGGGTGCAGGACGCCGACGCCGCCGAGCGCGAACGGTTCCTCGGGTCGCCGACGCTGCGCATCGACGGCGAAGACATCGAACCGGGCGCTGACCAGCGCACCGATTTCGGCCTGAAGTGCCGGCTGTTCGCCACGCCCGACGGACTGCGGGGTATGCCCGCAGATGAGTGGGTGCTCGCCGCGATACAGCGGGCACAGACGCCGTCGAGCTGATGCCGACCCGCGTGCCCCGCTCCTAGCGATGACCGGGACGGGTTCACAGCGACGCACGGAGATGACCGCCGAGGCGCTGCGGAGCACGTTCCCCGGATGTGAGGACGCGCCGCTGGCCGTGACGTTGCTGCAGCTGCTCGCCGAGGGCGAGCCGGTGACGACCGCCGCGCTGGCCCGGACGGCGGCACGGAAGCGCGAAGACGTCGCCGCGCAGGTCGCGCAGTGGCCGAACATCGAGCGCGACGACGATGGAGCGATAGTGGGGTTCTCCGGGCTGACGCTGCGGCCCACCGCGCACGCGTTCCACGTCGCCGGTCGGCGACTGCACGCCTGGTGCGCGTGGGACACCCTTTTCCTGCCGGCGATGCTCGGTACGACCGCGCGGGTGCGTTCGACGTGCCCGGTGACCGGGAGAGCCGTCGAGCTCACCGTCGCCCCGGACGGCATCGACCACGCCGAGCCGGAGCCGCTGCACGTCTCGTTCCCGCCGCTCGCGACGACGGACACCTCCAACATCACCGGCTCGTTCTGCGGCCACGTTCACTTCCTCGCGGGCGATGACGCCGCGCGAGCCTGGCAGGACTCCCACCTCGAGGGCGAGGTCCTCGATGTCCGGGCCGCGTTCGCGCTGGGGTGCGGGACAGTCGCGCCGCTGACGGCGGCGGGCGCCGGAAGGGAGTGCTGCTGATGGCGACCGGCATCGGCTTGGCCGAGCTCAAGCGCCTGCTGGATGAGGGGGCGCAGCTGGTTGAGGTTCTGCCGGCGGCCGAGTACGCCGAGGAGCATCTGCCACGCGCCATCAACATCCCGCTCAAGGAGCTGGACGCGACGAGCGTCGAGGAGACTGTCCGACGAGCTGTGTGTGAGCTCGTGGCGACTTGTTGATGGTTGTTAGCCGGGGAAGCGGTCTCCGAAGTGGATCTTGAGGGCTGCGCGTGCGGCTGTCCAGGCGCGGTTGCGTTGCCACTTGGCCTCGGAGCGCATGATGGCGAGGTAGATGAGCTTGGTGGCGGCCTGCTGGTCGGGGAAGTGGCCGCGGGTCTTGATCGCCTTGCGGATCTGGCGGTGCAGCCCTTCGATGGTGTTGGTGGTGTAGACCGCGCGGCGCAGGTCCTCGGGCAGCGCGAGGAACGGCGTGACGTGCGGCCAGGCGGTTCGCCAGGCCTGGGTGACCATCGGGTAGCGGGCGCCCCAGGTGTCGTCGAAGCGCTCCAGCTCGGCGAGGGCGTCGTCGGCGTTGGCGGCGGTGTAGATCGGCCGCAGTGCGGCGGCGACGGTCTTCTTGTCGCGGTAGTTGACGTAGCGCAGGCTCGCCCGGATGAGGTGCACGATGCAGGTCTGCACCCACGCGCGCGGGAAGACGGCCTCGATCGCCTCGGGGAAGCCCTTGAGGCCGTCGACGCAGCAGATCAACACGTCGGCGACGCCGCGGCGCTGCAGGTCGTTGAGGACGGCCAGCCAGAACTTCGCGCCCTCGGTCTCCTGCCACCAGATGCCCAGCACCTCGCGGTCGCCGTCGACGGTGACGCCCATCGCCAGGTAGGCGGAGAGGTTCTTGACCGAGCGGTCCTCGCGGACCTTGACCACCATCGCGTCGAAGTACACGATCGCGTAGACCTCATCCAGCGGCCGGGTCCGCCACGCCTGGACGTCCTCGAGCACGGCGTCGGTGACGCGGCTGATGGTGTCCGGCGAGAGCTCGGTGCCGTAGATCTCTGAGAGGTGGTGGGCGATGTCGCGGACGGTCATGCCGCCGGCGTAGAGCCCGAGGACCTTGTCGTCGAGGCCGGCCAGCCGCGTCTGGCGCTTCTTGACGATCTGCGGCTCAAAGCTGCTGTCGCGGTCGCGCGGCGTACGGATCTCGACCGGGCCAACGTCGGTCTGCAGCGTCTTCGGGGTCGACCCGTTGCGGACGTTGGCCCCCTGCGGCACACCGCCGGGCGGGTGGCCGAGATGCTCGGTCAGCTCGGCCTCCAGCGCCGCCTCGACGACCCGGCCCGCGAGCTGCGACAGCAGCCCGCCCGGCCCGGACAGCTCCTCAGGCCTCAGGCCGCGGACGGCGTCGTCGAGCGCCCCCTCAGGCAGCAGCTCGGCGAGGCGGTCCAAGACCTCGGGCGGCGGCTGGTCGGCGCCCCGGCCGGGGCGCCGCTTGGACTTCATGGTGCTCATGGTGACTGGTGGGTCCCTTCTGCGGCCCCGCGCGCCGCGGCCACCAGAGCCGACTCGCCCCTGCGGGGCTCCTCGTCTCAGGCGGCCACGGCGTCACGACACCGCGGTCGCGTCACCACGCACCACACACAGAAGATCGGACAGACCCGCGTCGAGCCGCTCGACCGCTCGCGGGCGGTCGTCGTGTACTGCTCGGACGGCCTCTGAGACATGAGCCCGCGAGCCGCGTGTCGGCTCGAAACGCTCGGGTTCGACCCGGGACTGGTGTTCGACTACACCCTCGGGAAGGCCGACTGGCTGGCAAATGGCCTTCCCCGCGAGGGCGAGACTGTCGCCATCTTTTACGCCGGCGAGGTCGTCGATGCCGACCCGCCGACGTGCCCGCTCGACACGGCGGTCGCCGCCATCCGCCAGACCCTCGACAGTTCGCGCTACGGGTTCTGCCTGGTGCTCACCGCCGACCGCATCGTGCTCGGCCGCGTGCGCCGCAGCGCCCTCGACGCCGCGCACGCGTCCGCGACCGCCGAGCAGGTGATGGAGCCGGGGCCGAGCACGGTCCGGTTCAACACGCGCGCGGAGGACCTCGTCCAGCGGCTGGCCAAGCGTGACCTGAAGACTGTCGTCGTCACCACCCCGAGCGGGTGCCTCGTCGGCGTGTTCCATCGGGACGACGCCGCGGCGCGGCTCGGTCGCGCGGCGACCTAGGCACGGCACACTTGACTGGTGTTCGCGGTTGTCATCACCGGCCCGCCAGGCGCGGGCAAGACCTCGGTATTGACCGCGCTCTCCGACGCGCTCTCCGACGACGACATCCCGCACGCGGCCGTCGAGGTCGAGACGTTGGTGTGGACGCACCCGGCCCTGACCGACGAGCAGTGGGCCCGCCATGTCCAGGCGGCCTGCGAGCTCTACCGCGAAGCCGGGCACCGGCTGCTGCTCGTCGCCCACACCCTGGAAACCGACACCGACGTCACCCAGCTGCTGGCGGCCGTCGGCGTCGACGCGGTCTTCCTCGTCCGGCTGGAAGCCCAGCCGTCGACCCTGGTCGAGCGCATCACCGGAAGGGAGCCCGCGAGCTGGTCGGGGCTGCCGGAGCTCGTCGACCACGCACAACACCTGGCCGCCAGCATGCCGGACCTGGTGGGCATCGACCTCGTGCTGAGCACCGAGGGACAGCGCCCGGAGGACGTGGCCGCTCGCATCCGCGCTGCTCTCCCAGCCTTGGTTGGGCGCGGCGGGGGTGGGTGGGACACTCCGGACGTGACCACGAGCGACGTCGAGCTGGTGCGCAGCGCGTGGGACGCCTTCTCGCGCGGCGACGTCACCGCCGCCGCGGACATGCTGGACCCCGCCGTTCGCTGGTACGGCGCCGGCGAACCAGACGGCGAAGGCGCCTGCCGCAACCGCGATGAAGCCGCGGCGTTCATCCGGCGCGCCATCAACGACGGCCTGACTGCCGAACTGCTCGACATCCGCGACGCCGGGGACCGCCTCGTCGCCGTCATCCAAACACACGCGCCGCCGGAACGGGAACGCAGCCCCGAGCCGCACGGGGAGCTCATCACCGTCCGCGACGGCAAGATCACGGAGATCGTCGTGTACCCGACGCTCGAGGACGCGCTGGGCGCGGCCGGGCTCGGCGGTTGCACCTAGTCCTAGGTCCGGCGTCCCGCCCGCACGTCCGGCGTCGGCCCGACGCGTCAGCCGCGCGGTGCAGCGCCGTGCCGCCTGAAGTGTCGGTTCAGGGTCGCGTGGCGCTGAGCAGCTCGAGGTGGCCCCAGGCCGTGCGTCGCCGCGTGTGGATAGTCACATCGATCAGGCCGCTTTGAGCGATGAGCGACGGGAGGCGGCCGGCGGCGTGGTCGCGGGTGCCGGCGAAGCCGTCGATGAGCTGCAGAGCCAGGAAGGCGGCGCGCATGAGCGGGTCGCCGGGGCGGCCCCAGTCGGCGATGTGCAGCTGGCCGCCGGGGCGCAGGATGCGGTGGGCCTCGCGCAGCGCCGTGCGTTTGGCGTCGGGGGCGAGGTGGTGCAGCAGCAGCGACATGACGACGCGGTCGGCGCTGGCGTCGGGCAGGGGAAGGCTCTGGGCGAGTCCGGCGCGCCAGTCGACGCGGTCGGCGCCGGGCTTGCGGCGGGCGAGCGCTTGGGCGTCGGGGTCGCCGTCGATGGCCATCACCGTGACGTCAGGGCGCGTCGTGGCGAGGGCGATGGCCAGCGTGCCGGTGCCGGCGCCGACGTCGACGACGGCGGCGCCAGCGGGCAGGTCGCGCAGCGTGTGGTCGACGAGCGCCGGTCGCCAGCGGCGCTCGCGCATGGTCGTCGCGAGCACGGCGTCGTAGGCGCCGGTGAATGCGCGGCGTCCGGCGGCGGGGACGTAGCGGTCTGGTTGGGTGCTCATGCGGCGGACGCTCGGCGCGTGCTGGGAGCGCGTCGGCCGCCGAAGCCGGCGACCAGGGCGAGCGCTGCGAAGGTGATGGCGATGTCGGCGACGTTGAAGGTCGGCCAGTGCGGCAGGGCGATGAAGTCGGTGACGTGGCCGTCGCCCGCCCGGTCGAGCATGTTCGCGGCGGCGCCGCCGGCGAGCAGCCCGATCACGACGCCATTGGCGTCAAGCCAGCCGCGCAGCACTGCGGCGGCGATCGCGGCGATGCCGGCCGCCGCGATGGCGATGACCACGCCGGTGGGCGCGTCTGCGAGGGCACCGAAGGCGATCCCGCTGTTGTGGCCGAGGGCGAGTTGGGCGCCGAGCGGCAGGTCCAGCGGCGTGGCGAGGTGCTGCTCGGCGAGCTGCTTGGTCGGCATGTCGGCGGCGAGCACGGCGAGCGGGGTGCCGGCGGCGAGCAGCAGGCGGCGCGCGGGGCCGGTCATCAGGCGGCCTGGGGGCTGGGGGCGGCGGGGCGCTTCGCGGCGCGCACGCCGTTGCCGACGGCCAGCAGCTCGGCGACCTCGTGGACGGCGACGGCGACGACGACGGTCAGCAGGCCGACGACGGCGCTGGGGATGAGCACGGCGAGCAGGACGATGCTGAACAGCAGGTTCTGGCGGGAGATGCCGGTGGCGCGGCGGCCGAGGCGCAGCGCCTCGGCGACCTTGGTGATGTCGTCGGCCATCAGCGCGACGTCGGCGGCCTCGATCGCGGCGTCGGTGCCGCCGGTGCCCATGGCGATCCCGAGGTCGGCCGTGGCGAGCGCCGGGGCGTCGTTGATGCCGTCGCCGACCATCGCGACGGCCCCGAACTGCTGCTGCAAGCGAGCGACCTGAGCGACCTTGTCCTCAGGCTTGAGCTCGGAGAAGTCGGCGTCGAGGCCGAGCTCGGCGGCGATCGCGCGTGCGGTGCGGTGGTTGTCGCCGGTCAGCATGGAGATGTGCCGGATGCCGAGGCGGCGCAGCTCGGCGATCGCACGGGCTGCCTCGGGGCGGGGCTCGTCGCGCAACGCGATCAGCGCGTGCACCTGGTCGCCGGCGCCGACGAACACGACGGTCTTGCCTTCGTCCTGCAGCCGCTCGACGTCGCCGGGCAGCGTCGCCGTGGCGGCGCGCTGGCCGACGAGCTCGGGGCTGCCGACCCACACCTCGCGCCCGTCGACGCGCGCGCTGGCGCCGTGGCCGACGAGCGCCTGGTGCTCGGTGGCCGCCGGCGGCTCGATGCCCTGCGCCGCGGTGTAGGTGACGACGGCCTGGGCGAGAGGGTGCTCGGAGCGCGCCTCGACCGCGGCGGCCAGCCGCAGCGCCTGCTGGCGGTCGTAGCCGTCCAGCGCGATGACGTCGGTCACCTCGGGGCGGCCCTTGGTCAGGGTGCCGGTCTTGTCGAACGCGACGGCCTCGATGCGGCCGAGCGCCTCGAGCTGCAGGCCGCCCTTGATGAGAATGCCTTCGCGGCCGGCGCGGCTGATCGCCGCGGCAGCGGCCACGGGCACCGACATCACCAACGCGCACGGGGCGCCGGCGACGAGCACGGTCACGCCGCGCAGCGCCCACTCGGTCCAGTCGCCGTCGATCAGGCCGCCAAGGGCCGCGACGAGGACGGCGGCGAGCAGCACCGCGGGGCTGTAACGGGTGGCGAAGCGGTCGACGAACCGCTGCGCGCGCGACTTCTGGCTCTGGGCGTCTTCGACGAGCGCGACGATCCGCTGCAGCGTGTTGTCGGCGTAGGGCCGGCTGACCTCGACCTCGATGCCGCGCGCGCCGTTGACCGTGCCGGCGAAGACGTCGTCGCCGGGACCCTTCTCGACCGGCACCGACTCGCCGGTGACCGGCGCCTCGTTGAGCGTCGTCTGGCCCTGGCGGATGACCCCGTCGGTGGGCAGCGCCTCACCCGGCCGCACCACGAACACGTCGCCGACGCGCAGCTGCTCGGCGGAGATCTCCTCCTCGCGCCCGTTGACCAGCCGCCGCGCCTGCTTGGGAGCGAGGTCGAGCAGATCGCGGATCGCCGACCGCGTGCGCGCGAAGGTGAGCTCCTCGATGGCCTCGGCCAGCGCGTAGAGGAAGACCAGCGCGGCGGCCTCCTCCCACAGCCCGAAGACGATGCAGCCGCCGGCGGCGATGAGCATCAGCGCCTCGATGCCGATCTCGCGCTCTTCGACGAACTCCTCCAGGCCCTCCTTGGCAAAGAACCAGCCGCCGATCGGGATCGCCGCGACGAACGCGGCGATCGCCGCGCCTTCGGGCGCGCCGGCGAGCTCGAGGATGATGCCGAGTCCGAGCAGCAGCCCGGCGATCAGCGCGTTGCGCAGCGGCGCGAAGCGGTAGGTCGCCGCCCGCCAGCTCAGGCCGCGCGCGACCTCGGGCTCGGGCTCACAGCCGCAGCTCATGCCGCATCGCGGCGCCGGCCGCGGCCGTAGTTGGGGCAGCTGATGATCCGCTCCCCGGCCCGCTCAAGCAGCGTGTCGCTGACCGCCAGCAAACCCTCCACGCCGTCGGCCAGCCAGTAGTGGACCTCGCGACCGCGGCGCTCGCGCTCGACCAGGCCGCACTCCCACAGACACGCAAGGTGCGTCGACGCGTTGGGCTGCGACAGGCCGGTCGCGGCAACGACGTCGGTCACGCGCAGCGAACCGCGGCGCAGCAGGTCGATGATTCGCTGTCGGCTCGGGTCCGACAGCCCGTGAAACAGGACGGTGCGCAGGTCGACGGCATCCATGATGCATTGACCGTAGCAGATATGATTGACCGCGAGCGATGAAAGCGCGTGTGGCTCCCGGCCGCGATCGCGTGTCAGGCACGACGCGGCTGCTCCCACAGTTCACCGCGCAACCGGCTGTTCTCCTCGCGTAGGGCCTGGATCTCAGCGCGCAGCTGCTCGTTCTCGCGCCGGACCTCGCCGATCGTCTGCTGAGCGGCTGCCAGGCGGACGCGCAGCGATGCATCCGAGGCACGTTGCTGCTGCGGGCGGGGACGCAGCGGGCCCTGTGTCTGCTCGCGCAGCCGCCGGATCTCATCCGCCAGGTCCACCTGTGAGTAGAGCCACGAGCGATCAACGCGCGCCTCGTCGGCGACGACGGCGAATGTGATGGCCACGCCGCGAGCGTCGAGGCGCCGGATCGCCTGTCGGACCTGCTCGCGCTTGCGCTCGCGTCGGTCGGTCTGCCAGGCGGCCAGGTGTGCCGGCTGGCCCATCAGGCGGCGCCGAGCTCGCGCACGTCGAAGGCGTCGTCGATCGGCGGACGAGCGGCGAGGTCGTCGAGTCGGTCCAGAATGCGGTCGAGGGCGGCGACGTCGGCGAGGTTGATCTCGACGAGCCGGTCCATGCCCGCTGTGGCGGCTGCGTCGGCGTGTTCCTGTGCGCGGGCGCGCTGCTCGGCGAGGATCGGGCGGAACGGCTCGCCGGTCTGGAAGGCGTCGCAGGACAGGCAGGCGTTGGGGTGCGGGCACTTGCTCTGGATCGGGATGCCGCAGTAGCCGTTGGGAAGTGTCTGCTTGGCGCGGCCGATGCGCTCCTTGAGTGCGACGGCGTCTGGCGACACGCCAGAGGGCATGACGTCGAGGACGTCGCCGTGGCGGTTGACGCGCTGGCGGAAGGCGTCGAACTCGCGGCGCAGCGTCTGATCGAGCAGCTTGGCGTAGTGCGCGGTCATCTCCGGCGACGCGTGGCCGAAGTAGTCCTGCACGACGTTCTGCGGGACGCCCGAGTTGAGCATCTCGGTTCCGAGCGTGTGGCGCAGTCGGTGCGGCCAGAAGTGCAGCTCCTGGCCGTCGCCGGCCTCCAGCCCGCAGCTGCGCACCCACTTCACCAGCGCGTTGTAGATGCTGTTGCCGTGCGCCGGCCGCTGCCCCTTGGGGTTGGCGTTTCGCGCGGGAAAGAGCCACGTGGGCTGCTCGACGGGCCAGAACGAGCGCACCCAGTCCTGCTGCTCGGCGATGACGTCGGCGAGTTCGGGCGAGACCGGGATGGTGTGCTCCTTCGGGCCACCGCGGCGCTTGGTGTTGAAGAACCGTAGGTACGGAGCGCCGGCCTTGACGGTCACGCAGTCGAACGGGATGTGCACGAGCGACCGGGTGCGCATGCCGGTGTGCCGGAGGACTTGGTAGGCCCGGCGGTTCCACGGGTCCAGCGCGGCCTGGTTGTCAGGGTTGTCGAGCTGGGCGAGTTCGCGGTCGTCGAAGTATTTGGGCGGGCGGTCGAGCGCCGCGCGGACCGCGAGCTCCCCGGGCAGATAGGTCGCGTCGGCGGGGATGGCGACGCCGTTGACACGGGCGTGTTCGAGAAAGAGTCGAAGCCGTGACAGGCTCTGGGAGAGGGTGTGCGGAGCGGCCGCCGTGCGGTTGTGCGCGAGCCAGTCGAGCAGGAGTCCGCGCGTGATGTCGCTCGGGGCGCGCAAGGGGGTGCTGGAGAACCGCTCGAGGCGGATGACCTCCTTGACCATGTCCCAGGCGCTCGTCGGCGAGATCCCTTCCACGCCCATGCGATGCCAGGCGATCTCCTTGGCGGCCGCGCGCAGCCATGGCGCGGCGATCCGCGTGAAGTCCATCGTCGCGGGTGGGCGCTGCTGCATCGGCTTGGCGAAGCACTCGTAGAGGCTGCGCGGCCATACGTCGTCGTGGCGCGAAACGACGACGCCGGCGAGGGCGTCGTAGGTGTCGCGCAAGAACCGCTGAAACCGCTTCGCCGATCCCGTGGCGACGCGCCCCGGCGACAGCGTCGCCAGGTCGACGTCGACCAGCGAGGCGGCGGCGCCGTCGGCGTAGACCTGACGCAGCGCGTTCCAGCGCTTGCTGTTGAACGTCAGCGCGAAGTGGCCGTCGTGCATCGCCTGCAGCAGGAAGCGCAGTTCGGTCCGCGTGGTCTGGTCCACGGCGGTGAGGTCGTAGCGCGGCAGCCCTGTCAGCGGCCCGCGTGGGGCGATCGCCGGCGGGTCGGCTAGGAACGCGTCGATCGTCACCGTCGCCCGCTTGAAGCGGTAGGAGTGGCGCTGGCAGAGCCGCCGCGAGTCGACGATCAGGTCGTTGCCCGGGCGGTCGCAGCCGTCGACAGCGCAGTGCTGGCCGTAGAGGTAGGCGTTGTCGCGCGGTGGCAGGTACACGTCGACGCAGAACACCGGGCGCACCAGCTCGGCGAGCGCGCGGGGCTGGGGCTCTGAGTCGACGAGGCGAAGCGCCGCGCCCGTCACGCGGCGACGCTGCCTTCCCACGCCCAGCCCGCCGCCTCGAGCTCGTGGCGAAGATCGACCGCGTCCAGATGGGAGTAGATGTCGGCCGTCGTGGTGATTGACCGGTGCGCGACGAGCTTGCTGACGACCTCGAGCGGCACGCGGTGGCGGCGCAGCATCGTCACGAACGTGTGGCGCAGATCGTGCGGGGTGAACTCGAAGCCGACCTTGCGCTCGGTGCGACGCACGAGCTTGTCGACGGCCGAGTAGCGCATCGGCGCGCCGAGCTCGCCGCCCCAGAGGTTCACGAAGACATAGTCGGAGTCCAAATGGCCGTACTCGTGCTCCATGTAGAGGAGGTACAGACGCACCAGCTCCGGCAGGATCGGCACCGTCCCGCGCGACCCCTTGCCGCGCGCACCGTTGGCATTGTCGTCGCGCGGCACCAGCTCCAGCTCCCCCGCCCACGGGCGCAGGTCCTCATGGCGCAACCCCAGCGCCTGGCCGACCCGCAGGCCCGCGAGTCCCATCAGGGCGAACAGCAGCCGGTTGCGGACTCGCGTCTGCGCGGCGATGACCTGCGCGAGCTGCAGCGGATCGAGCGCCCGCGGCGGCCGTCGCGGCTCGGCCGCCATCCGACCAACCCGGCCGTGCGAGCCGCCCGACGCGATGCCGTGCAGGAAGCCCTTGTAGTTGCCCGGCGGCCGCAGCAGGAACGTCGTCAGCCGGTCGCCGAGCTCGACGCCCTGGAGGCGATGGAAGTCGTAGAACGCGAACACCGCGGTCTGTGCCCGGGCCACTGTGCTCTGGGTCCGGGCCGAGGGTGCGCCTGGCAGGACCACCACGTTGGGCGCCGGCCGCCGCAGCCAAGCCGCGAACGTCGCCAAATCCGCCGGCGTCAGCGTTCGCCACTCGAGGCGCTGCTCATCCAGGAACGTGAAGAAGTGCTTGAGGTCATGCGCATAAGCGCGCAGCGTGTTCGGAGACGCCTCGCGATTGAAGCGGTACCGCAAGAACTCCTCGGCCGGCTCCACCGGGCGTCCGTCGCTGTACGTCAGCGTCCATCCCTCTCGGCCCCGAGGACTGGCCACCTTTTGCACACGGAAATTGAGGCTTTGAGTCTCACCCACAGAGGGAGAGATATTGCGTAGGCCGGACAGACGCCGCGCTCTGCCGACTACGCCGCCTACGCAACCTCAGCGGGGGGAGATAACGCAGTACACGCCGTCGCCGTCGCCGTCGCGAGTGTCGGCGGCGGCCTGCGCCTCGGCTTGGGTGGCGTAGTCGGCACAGACCGCGGCGCTCGCCGCGGGCGAGGCGACCAGCAGTGCCGCGGTCGCCGCGATCAAGACGATTAGGGTTCTCATCTAGCGGCGATGCAGACGCGGACGCCCATCGGACCCCGCCTTGCAGACAAACCCGTGACGGCGGTAGGTGGACTGGTGGCGCCGATTGCAGATCTGCCCCGGCCCCAGGCACTTGTGCGCGCCGCCGACGATCGCGTGCGTGTAGCGGCTGCTACACGAGTGTGCTTGGGCCGACTCGGGGCCCGCAACGGCGGGCACGGCCACCCCGGCCACGGCGAGTGCCACGCTCGTCGCGGCCAGTGCGAGAAGCTTCACCAAACCCTCCTTGGGCGCCTCAACGATTGCACAGCTTGCCGGCGGCACCATAACGCCAGCGCCGACACGACGCCGCTCACCGAAGTCGAGCGCCCAGGTTGGAGTGGACCCGGTGTCGTGGACACCTGAACGCTTGCGGTGCTCGGCCGCGAACGGATGGTGTCCATCGTGCCGAGAACTCGCCCCGCCTACCCGCCGGAGGTCCGCCGCGAGGCGCTCGAGATGCTGCGTGCCGGCCGCTGGCTCTCAGAGCTGTCTGAGAGCCAGGCGGACGGCCGGGCCGTCGTCGAGTGTCTAGGCGGGTCGGTGGCAGGCCGGCGGGTTCGACGGCGGCGATCGCGGCCTCGTCTTGTCGGAACGGCGCGGCTGGCCGGACTGGCGCCGGTAGTGAGGTCGTTCGCGGCGCGCCTGGTCGCGTAGGCCGGCCAGCTCGGGGAAGCGGGCGGTGTGGTCGCGGCCCCAGCGCGATCGCACCGACACGCGGCCGAGCGCGTCGATGGCGACGAGTGCCCGCACGCCGTCCCACTTGCATTCGGCGACCCAGGCGTCGCTGTCGCCGGGCTCGGGCAGGGCGCTGGGGCTGGCGAGCATCGGCGAGATGAACGTCGGGAGGTCCTCGTGGCAGCCGGGCATCGGGCTGCTCAGGCTGGGAGGCTGCCGGGCGCGGGGGCCAGAACGACGGAGGGCGGCCTCGCGGCCGCCCTCCCCCAGCACGAACCCCGTGCAGGCTCGCTACCGGCGCACGCGGAACGTCTTGGTCTGCGCCTTGACGGTGGCGTTGCCCGCGTAGCGCACTGTGACCTTGGCTCCGCGCGCGTTGCGCCAGCCGCGCGGCAGGCGCAGCGCGGCCTTGTAGCGGCCGCGGGTGATGCGCGCGCGGCGCGACTTGGTCTGCCAGCGGCCGTTGATCTTGGCGCGGTAGGTGATCGTGACGCTGCCGGTGGCGTCGCGGTTGAGGCGACCGGCGACCGTCAGGCGGCCGGGGCGTGACGTGCGGGCGGTCCCGGTGACGCGCGCGGCCTCGGTCGGCTGCGGCGCGGGCGTCGGGCTCGGCGCCGGCGCGGGGGCCGGGCTCGGCGACGGGGCCGGAGAGGGCGCGGGGGCCGGGCTCGGCGACGGGGCCGGAGAGGGCGCGGGGGCCGGGCTCGGCACCGGGCCGCTCGGCGTGCCGCCACCGCCACCGCCACCGCCACCACCGCCGCCACCGCCGCCACCACCGCCGCCGTTGGGCGGGGCGGGCGCGTTGTAGACGATCGACGTCGACGCGGCGTTGCCCTGGCTGGCGTTCCCGGCGCTGTCCTCGAGCCACACCTCGATCGTGTTGGTGCCGCCGCCGGCGGCCGTGAGGTCGTCGATCGAGGCGCTGGCGCCCGAGGCGGGGGCGCTGCCGGTCGTGCACGGGCCCCCGGCGCAGATGCGGTAGCGGGCCGTGGTGATCGGGGCGTGCGCCTGGGCGGGCAGATCGAACGCCAGGTCGAAGTTCGGGCTGTCGCCGCCGCCGGTGGCCTGCAGGTTCGTCGGCGCCGTCGGCGCCGTGTTGTCGACCTGCACGACCTGACCGGCCGACAGGCCCTCGTTGGTGGCCGCGTCGGTGGCGGCGATCTGGATGGTGTGGCTGCCGTCGGCCAGCGCCGCGGTGTTCAGCGAGAAGCTCGCGCCGGCCGCCGGGTTCGTGCACGGCACCGTGCGGCTGTAGTCGCACGTGCGGGTCGTGGTCGTGCCGGCGATCGGGGAGCCGTCGCTGTAGAAGCGCGTCGACGCCACGCCGGTGGTGTCGCTGGCCGTCGCGGTCGCCGCGACCGTGCCGCGCTTCCAGCCCCCGGAGAACAGGGCGCCGCCCAGCCCGGTCACGGTCGGGTCGGTCGGATCGTCGATCGTGACCCGGGTGCCGTAGAGGACGACCCACACCGAACGCAGCGTGGAACCTGTGGGGCACTTCGTCGGCGTGTCGAAGCACTCGGCGCCGTAGCGCACCATCGTGCTGTTCAGCGTGATGTCGACCTCCGGCGTGCCCGGGCCGCCGACGTCGCAGGTGAACTCGTCCACGGGGACGGTGCAATTCTCGCTGCCGCCGTTGAGGTCGACGCCGGCCGCGTTGCGCGCGTAGGTCCGATAGCCGTAAGAGGCCCGGTTGCCCAGGTCGCGGTTGGCGCGCAGGCGCGTGATCGTCGTCCCGGCCGGTGCCTCGAGCCGCCACTCGGCGACCTGCCCCGGCGTAGGCAGATCGGCCAGCGGGACGTTGAAGATGTCGTAGAGCGTCAGGCCGGAGAACTGCGCGCCGCTGGACGGACAGGCCTTCGTCGTCGTGAACGACGCGACGTTGTCGGTGTAGAAGGTCCACGCGTCGTCGGCGCCGTCGCTTGGGGCGCGATCGCACGACAGCACGTCGTAGGTGCCCGCCTGGGCGACGGCGGGCAGCAGGGCGGCCGTGAGCAGGGCCGCCGCGGCGGTGAGTCCCGCGAGCGTGCGGCGGGACTTCTGGGGGCGGGAAGAGAGCATGAGCACAGTGAAAGGGCGCCCCACGGTGGCATGCGGATCCGGACTTCCCGCCTATCGGCCGGGACTCAGAAGACTTGACCGTGGTGGGTGCTGCGCTGCGGCGATCGCCATGATCGCGGCCGCCCGTACGGCGAGGGTCCGACTCATCTCAGTCCTCCGTGACGTCCATCTGGGGCCCGGGCAGCCTTTCGCGGCGTGGCGTGAGCGTCAACCCGCGGGCGCTCGTGTTGTCGTGGGCGGGCTGGCGACATAGGCTCGCTGGCCCGACCCCAGGAGGACCGGATGTCGGCCAGCCACGAGCCGATCATCCGAGAGATCGAGCAGGCGATGCGCCCGACGCCTGGGGGCGCCGGCCTGGAGCTCACGATCACGATCACGGCCTACGACAAGGGCATGATCCAGGTCGACGGCGTGCCGATGGCCGGCAACGGCTGGCTGAGCGCCGCCGAGGTCGTCGTCCAGAAGCTCACCGAGTTTCGCCGCCAGGTGAAGCGCGGGCGCCCCAAGCGCAAGGTCGCATAGGACGCGGGGTCGTGCCGTCCGGGCGAGCATCCGGCGCGTGAGCCTCACGGGTCACATCACGTGGCCGCAGAGCCCCGTGCGGGCCTGGCAGAACGAGCGGCTGCCCGAGACCCGTGGGGGCCGCTTGCTGGCGGCCGACGGGCTGCTGTTGGACTACGCGGATCGTCACGCGGGAGGTCCTGTGGCAGCTGGTCGGCTACGCGCTGGCCGACACCACCGACGAGCACGCGATCACCGCGGTCGGCGTCAGCGCGTTGCGGTGGCGTCGCCGCTGGACCATCGCGCTGGGGGAGCTCCTGAACCTGCTCGCCGGCCAGCCGGTGGACCTCGCCGACCTTCGCGACGAGTTCGCCACGCTCGTGCAGTCCCTCGAGACGGCGTGACCGCAGGAGCCGCCCCCGGGACCGCCGGTGGCGCGTCAGTCGGCGGCGGGCGCTGGCTCGTAGAGCATCAGCGTCAGGTCGGTCCGGGTGCCGCTGCCGCGCTCGATGCTCTCGCCCTGCAGGCTGAGCGCCCGCTGGCGCACCTGGTCGACCAGCTGGGCGAGCTCGCGCCACGCCATCTCGTCCAGAGTCAGGCGCGTGAGCGTGGCCCGCGCGCCACGGGCGCGAGCGCCGGCGTTGTGGTGCTCCAGCGCCGCGGCCAGAGACGCGGTGGCCTGCGCGGCCGCATGCGACGACAGAGCGGCGCGCACGCTCAGCGGCAGGTCCGACACCAGCTCGGGGAGGGAGTCGGGGCAAACGGCGCGGTAGAAGTACTCGACGGTCCCGCGACGCGGAACGGTGTCGACGCGTTCGACGCATCCGAGCCGCTCCAACGCCCTCACGTGGAACGCCACGTTTGGCAGCGACTCCTCGAGGTCCTCGGACAGCTCGCGGGTGCTGGCCACGCGGTCCTGCAGCAGCGAGAGGACTCTTGCGCGGAGCGGGTGGCTGAGCGCCTTGGCGATGTGGGTGTCGTCGCGTGTCATGGCGCGTGGCTGGTGAGCGGTCGTCATTGCCGTGGCCCCCTCCCCCGCTGGCTGCGGACGGCTGATCGTGCCCATTGGGCAAAGTGTGCTGATCGCGTGCGGCGACTCTACGCGGTGTGGCCGGATGTTCGTCAGCCGGCTAGGAGCGCGCTGGCGCCGGCGGGCTCCTTCGGCGTGTAGGCGGGGCTGTGGCAGACGTCCGGTGCGGGCGGGGCGCACGGTCGGAGGCGGGCAAGGTTGAGCGCGGCTGCCGAGGGGGCGCCGAGGTCGGCGTGGCAGCGCATCCACGCGCCGGCGACCCGGCGCTGGGCCGGGATCAGGGCCGCGGGGAACGTGACGGGCCGTGCGGCGTGCCAGTTGGGGACCACGAGGATGGCGTGGCGGCCGTCGATGCTGTGGACGTAGGCGTAGGTGCTGTAGCGGCCCGGCTTGTAGCCGCAGAACTGGTAGTGGCGGCCCTGGCCGTCGTCGCGGACCTCGAGCAGGCGGGCGGTGGTGAGACGGACGGGGCCGCGGTCGCCGCTGAGGCGCAGCGCGTGGGCGGTGTCGCCTTGGACGGTGCGGATCTCGATGACGTGCTTGCGCTTGCCGGCTCGAGGCCAGAAGCGCATCCCGCGGCGGATCCGCAGCGGGTGGGCCGGGTTGCCCCAGCCGGCGTCCTTGGACTGGCGGCGCGGCGAGAGCGCCTTCTTGTGGTGCAGGCGCAGGTACTTCTTGCCGCGCGCGCCCATCTCAGGCGACCTCGGCCGTCGCCGGTGGCGCGGCCTCGTCGGCGAGCTCCGCGGCGGCGGTCGCGGCGCTGTCCAGGGCCTCGACGAGACGATCGCAGGACACGATGAGCACGGGCCCCTCGAGCCGCTCGATGTCGGTCAGATGGGTGCCAACGAGCACGGGCACGACGCTGCGGTAGCGCTGACCTTCGGCCAGCCAGGCGGCGGCGTCGGCGACGCGGTAGAGGTCGTCGGCGGCAAGCTCGCCGGTGCGGACGGCGATCGCGAACGCGAAGCGCCCGTCGCGGGTGACGGCGAGGTGGCCGAGCGTCTCGGACGGGGTGTCGAGGCCGTCGCGGATCGTCCAGCCCGCTTCGGTGAGCCCGTCGATCTGGGCGCTGAGCGCGTGCCGGCGGCGTTCGCGCGCGTCGCGTCGGGCGAGGCGGCGCGTGACGATCGCGACGGCGGCGGCCGCTGCGAGGATGATCGCCGCGCCGAAGTTGAGCGCGAGCAGCGAGAGCAGCGACCCGGTGGCCAGCAGGCCGATCATCAGGGACCCGAGGCCGGTGGCGGCCGCGCGGCCGCCGACGCGGGCGATCGTGGCGAGGGCCTTCACGTGCACCTCCTGAGGGGTTTGGTTGGTGGGCTCGTCGCCGGCGCGCGTGGTGCCGCGCACGCGGCCGGCGACGAGCGGGTGCGTGGGTGAGGACCGCGCCGTGGCGCCCGGCGGACCGCCACGCGGGTTCCAGCGGCCGCGGCCACGCGAAGGTCTGCGGCGCACGGGCCCAGCGCGGCCGCCGTTGAGGCTGCGATGTTCGGCTGGCGTGTCGGGCTCGAGCGCACGGTGCGGACCTTCCGCCCGTGGTGTCGAGGCTCGCAGCGTGCTGCCCCCTCCCCTCTTCGGGCTGCTGCGCGGCCGTGGCTGTCGGGGTCAGCGTTCGCGGGCGCGAGCGAGCATGCGGACCTCTTCCTTGCGGAAGGTCAGCATCACGTCGTGGGGGCTCTCGCCGCCGCGGAACTTGCGGAGCAGCAGCTCGGCGAGGTTCTGGTGCTCGGGATCGTCGGGTTCGTAGTACTCGTGGCGGTAGACGAACACGACCAGGTCGGCGTCGGCCTCGAGCTGGCCGGACTCGCGCAGGTCGGCCAGCGTCGGGCGCTTGTCGGGGCGCATCTCCACCGCGCGGCTGAGCTGGCTGATGGCGATCACGGGCACGTTGAGCTCGCGGGCGAGGATCTTCAGGTTGCGGCTGATCTCGGACACCTGTTCGGTGCGGTTGGCGCCGCCGTCGGGGCGGATGAGCTGGAGGTAGTCGACGACGATCGCGCCGAGGCCCATCGGGCTCTGGGCGTGGACGCGGCGGGCGATCGCGCGCATGCCCATGACGTTGATGTCGCTGCCGTCGTAGATCCACATCGGGGCGGCCTGGGCGAAGCGCGACTGGACCTCGACCAGGCGCGGCCAGTCGGTGTCGCCGACGCTGGCGTCGCGCAGGCGGGCGGCCGAGTAGCGGCCTTGGGAGGCCATGAGCCGGTCGGCGAGCTCGCCGCGGCTCATCTCCAGCGAGAACACCAGGACCGGCAGGCCGGCCTCGAGGCTGATGTGCTCGGCCCAGTTGACGCCGACGACGGACTTGCCCATGCCGGGGCGGCCGGCGACGATGACCATCTGGCCGCCGCGGAGTCCGCCGGTGTGGCGGTCGAAGTCCAGGTAGCCGGTCGGCGTGCCCTTGACGGCGTCGGGGCTGGAGGCGAGGACCTCGAGCTCCTCGAGGCGCTCGGCGATCGCGTCCCCGGCGGTGACCAGGCCGCCTTCCTCCTGTTTCTGGCTGAGGGCGAAGATCAGGCGGGCGGCTTGGTCGACGCGGTCTTGCGCGGTGTCGCCGTGGCGCTCGTGGACGATCGCTTGGATGCGGTAGGCGGCCTCCAGCAGCGCGCGGTCGCTGGCGTGCTCCTTGACGATCTGGGCGTAGCGGCGCGCGTTGCCGACGAGGGGGACGCTGGCGGTGAGCGCGTCGATCGCGGCCGGGCCGCCGGCGCGCTCCAGGTCACCGTTCTGCTGCAGGCGGTCAACGAGGGTGAGCGGGTCGACGGGCTGGTTGGCCGCGTAGAGCTGCTGGGCGGCCGCGAAGATCACGCGGTGGCGCTCGTAGTAGAAGTCCTCGGGCGCGAGACGCTCCTCGCCGAAGATCACCGGCAGCATCGCCGACGACAGCAGCATCGCCCCCAGCACCGACTCCTCGGCTTCCTTGTTGTGCGGCGGCATCGGAGCAGTCATCGGATCGGGAGCCTATGCGCGCCGCGGGCGACCTGCTTCGCGTCATGTCCGCCGTTGCCGTTGCCGTTTCCCAAAGGGCGATAGCCCCTCCAGGCTTTTCAGCACTACAACAGTCTGGGCCTCGCCTCCGTGCTTCGGTGATTTCTCGTGTGGATGGGCGGTTTCGGGCGGTTGGGAGGGTGGTTGGTCCGTGCGACGCCCCAAGCAGTCGTCGGGCGGTTCGCTCAATGCCCCATGCGGAGGGGTCTCATCGCCCCAAGGGAGCACGACTCGCCACGGTTGCCGCGGGCGGGATTCCCCAACGCCCCAGGGTCGCGACGCTGCCAGGCGGCGCGCCGGCGCGTTCCCTGCGCGCGGCGGCCCGCCTCGACGCGGTGCGCGCACCTGGGCTGGCGAGGAAGTCGAGGTGGCCAGCGTCGGGGCCTGCGGGCGGCGCACGGCGAGGAGCCCGCGGTGCGGGCGGGTCCAGGCTCGGGTCGGTGTGCGTGGCGGTGGGCGGCTAGGCGGCCGCGGCTGGCTCGTCTGGCTGGTCGCGCGAGGCGACGACGGCGGCGGGGACCCGGCGGCGGATCGGGCTGGGCGTGGCGTGCCGGGCGCGCGCGCCGGCCAGGCCGCAGCGGCGGCAGACGCTGCGGCGCGCGGCCACCGCGTACGGGCTGCGGGTGCGGTCGCCGCGCTTCCACGCGGCGCGTGACGGGGCGGTACCCCGGCGGGTGCATTCGCTCGGCGCGCCGGCGGGCGAGTGCGGGTCGTGCAGGACGCCGAAGAAGAGGCGCTTGCCGCGTCGGTCGGTGGCCTGCAGCCACGGGCCGGGCGCCTGCCAGCGCTGGCGGTTGGCGTGAGCGACGCGCTCGATCGAGATCCGCAGTTGGCGGCGTACGCGCTTGTAGTCGCGGTCGTGGAAGCCCAGGGTCGCGTACAGGCGCGGATGGTCCTCGAAGGCCTTGACGTGGACGGTGTTGCGGCCGTTGGTCGCCTCGAGGATCCGATGGTGGCCGCTGCCGGAGAAGATGCGCGCGGGCACGGTGACCGGGGCCCGCCACGACAGCCAGATGAGCACCATCGCGTCCCCGGCCGGCAGCCACGTGAGCGCGTCCAGGGAGACCAGGTTGTGGGTGCGGCGGATGGTCGCCAGCGCGCGATCGCCGGGCGGGTTCAGCTGCGCCATGAGCGTCGGGTGCAGCTCGACGCGGATCGTGTTGGCGGCCTGGCCGAGGTTGGAGCGCAGCTGCCAGCCGTCCGGGTGGGCGTCGATCTCCGGGGCGGTGCGCCAGAGGCCGTCGTTGCACAGGTACTCGACGAGCGTGAGGTAGGTGCCGTCGAAGTCCCACTCGTCGACGTGGGGTAGCTGGCGCCCGCCGGGCGGCGTGCGGTGGCGGATGGTCACGTGCGTGGTGGCGAGCTGCTCGAGCATGCCGCGCACGTGGCGTGAGTCGCCCGCCCGGCCGTGGCTGGTGGTCAGGCGCGTCAGCTGAGCGCCGCCGAAGTACACGAGGGTCGGCGGGGGGTCGCCGGCGTGGCGCGCGGCGTCCAGCTGCGTCTTGGCCAGGTGGGCGATCGCGCCGAGCGCGATCATCGCCGACGGGCGCAGCCAGCGGGTGGCCGTGACGTCGGCGTACAGGCCGCTGAAGGCGGGTTGGTCGCGGCGGTCCCAGTCGGCGCTGACCGGCGCGTGCAGCATCGCCGGCAGGAAGATGGCGTTGGGTCGGGCAGCGCGCTGGGCCTCGCCGACGAGCGTGTTGAGCACGATCGAGCGAAAGCGGCTCGGGCGCAGCCCCTGGCTGTGCAGGGCCTCGCGCTTGACCGCGGCGCGGATGCGCTCCTTGATGTCGTCGTCGAGGTGCTCGCAGGCGTCCAGTTCGGCCAGCGTGGCGGGCAGCTGCGGCTCGTCGGCGTCAAGGCGGTCGTGGGCCGGCGTCCCCGGGCCGGTGTCGTCTCGGCCGGTGGCCTGCGCGGCCGTGTCGGCGTCGGTGCGGTGCTGGGCGTAGGCGCGCAGGGCGTTAACGGCCGCGTCGGCGTGGCCGCGCGGGAGGTTGTGCTCGGCGCCGAGCTCGGCGAGGGCCCGCCAGCCGGCGGGGTCGTCGACGTCGGGAAGCTGGCCCGCCGCGCTGGCCAGCAGGCGCTGGGCGTTGAGCGCCAGACGGGCACGCGTCGCCGGCGGGTAGGGCCCGCTGGCGAGGAAGGCTCTGAAGCCTGCGTGGATGTCGTCGTCGGTGGCGCTCATGGCGTCGTGGGCGCACGGCGAAGCGCCACCGAGCTCGGAGGACTTGGAATCCGTCCGGCAGGGCGGTACATTGCGTCGTGCATCAAGTCTTTCGTTGGACCAGCGATTCCCGGGCGGCCACCCGGGTTTCGTCGTTTCAGGGGCCCGTTCACGGCGGGCCCCGGCGCTTGATGAGAGCGGTCCTGACGAGCCTGCGGCCGGAACGGGCCCAGCGTGCGGGCAGGGTCGGGGCGCTGACAGGCTGAAGCATCTGCCTGGCGTGTCGGGGCCTGCGACGTTCTGCCCCCCGCCCACTTGCGGGCGTGGCCGCCACGGCGCGCAGGCCGACCGCGCGCGGGTGCTGGCGGGCGGCGAGGTGCGGCTGGGCGGGCGTCGTCGCGGCGAGCGTGCGGCGCCGGCGCGCGGGCGCGCAGCGCAGGAGTACGCGGTCGTGCCGCGAACGACTACGATGAGCAGTGGAATCAGGCATTCGTGTCTGAGAGCGAAGCGCCGCCCCGGCATGGGCGGCGCTTCGTGTTTTGAGAACCGATCTTGGCTAGGCGGCCTCCCGCACCGTCAGGGTCAACTGTTCGGCACCGCGTCGCTGGCGGATGAGCTGTTCTCGCAGCCGCTGCTGCAGCAGGTCGCCGGTGCAGCGGCGCACGACGATCGAGTGTGCGCGTCGGCGATCGTTGGGGTCGCGCGTGACCTCGTAGTCGAGGTAGGCGGGGTCCTCGGCGATGATCGCGTCCAGGCGGTCGCGGACCTTGCGGACCTTGTCGGCCTGGCGGGTCGCGTTGATCTCCAGGCTGGCGAACGTGTCGGGCGTGAGCGGCAGTTCGTACTGCTCGATGTCGTCGCCGATCGGGGTGAACCCGAGCGCCTCGAGCTGGATCCACAGGCTCTTGGCGTGCCCGCCGAGGGCGCGCTGCACGGCGAAGTTGAGGTGGTGGCCGGAGCGGCGCAGGATCGCGTTGACCATCCACTCGTCGAGCTGCACCTTGAGCGTCACCTGGCCCTTGGCGGAGCCGGTGATGCGCGCCAGGTCGCCCTCGGCGTTCTTGCGCGCCCAGGCGATCTCGCGCTGCTTGTCGGTGACGACGATCGCCGAGACGAGGTGGACCATCGACAGGGCGTGCGGGTCCAGCTCGCCGGTTTCGGCGTCGAAGCCCGGCAGCGACACGGTCACGCGCGCGAGGTTCTCCAAGGCGCGCCCGAGCGCCTGGTAGCGCTCGCGGCTCTTGCCGTCGTAGATCGCCATCGACAGCTGGTGCATCGTGGATTCGATCCACCGGTTGGCGGCGGCCTCATCGCGGGCGCGCTCGCCGGCGCGGTCGGCCTCCTCCGGCGTGGCGCCGTTGCGAAGCGCATCGCGGCGGGCGTGCCGTTCGGCCGCCTCGAGCCCGTCGAAGTACCAGCGCGCCAGGACGCTGAGAGTGTCGAACTCGCGGTTGCCCAGCGGGGCGCCGGTGGCCGAGGCGACAGCGCCGATCAGCGTCGGCACGCTGACGTCGTCACGCAGCTGCTGGGCGTCGAACTGGAAGATCGAGGCGCCGTGCCCGAGCGGACCCGGGCTGAACGAGCGCTTCGCGGGCAGCAGGAACGCGGGCTTCTCGGTCGTCGTGTCCGCCATCGCCGAGCACCTTCGCGGTCGGACCGGACGGTGCCTGCCGACCGAGCCCGGATAGGTGACCGCTACGTGCACCCTCTGCTGCAAACGTGACCGCTAGGGGCACCCAAAGTCGCGGCGGCTCCCAGGCGCGGGCGCGATGGGTGACCGCCAGGTGCACCCTCCCCCACTGGCGCGGCGGCAGCGCGCGCCTCGGCGGGATAGGTGACTGCTAGGTGCACCCTGCCGCCGCTCCCGGACGCTACGGCGCGATGCGCAGGGTGCCGGCCCGGTCACCGGTCTGCGTGGAGGGTGCCGTCGGCGTCACGCATCTGGTTTCGAGGGTGCCCGCGCCGTCACGCATCCTGAGTGGGTGCCCGTGCCGTCACGCATTCCCAGCGAGGGTGCCCCCGCTGTCACGCATTCCCAGGGAGGGTGCCCGCGCCGTCACGCATCGGGGAAAGGGTGCCCGCGGGGTCACGCATCCGTCCGAGGGTGCCGGTGCGGTCACCGATCCCGCCCAGGGTGCCCGCGCAGTCACGCATCGGCGTCAGCGGCGCGCGCGGCGCTGTCCCCTCGGCGGCGGTCGGCTTGGGTGACGGGGCGGCATGCGGTGTGCCCCTTCAGTTCAGGGGTGCAGCGGCGGGTTAGGCGGCCTGGTGGTCGCCGGCGGCCATGCGCGCGACGGCTCGATCGAGACGCACCAGGAGACGGCGAGCGAGGCGTTCGGTCAGGAGGTCGGTCGCCTGGCCGGCGGTGTCGGGCACGGTGGTGACGCCAAGGCGGCGCAGGTAGCGCAGCTGACCGTCGGTGGGCTCCTTGCTGCGCCAGGCGGCGTTGCTCTTGGCCAGGCGCATGCCGTCGCGCTTGCGCAGGCTCTCTTCGGCCGATCCCTGGGCGTAGCCGAGGTCGAGGCCGCTGGCGATGATCTTCGCGCCGGTCTCGCGCACGAGCAGCACGCGCCACTGGTTGTCGAACGGATCGAGCACGAGGTACTCGTCGTCGCCGGCGGAGATGACCCAGCGCTCGTCGACGGGCACCCAATGCAGGCGATCGCGGCCGCCGAAGAGCTCGATGGACTCCGATGTCGCGCGGGCGGCCAGATCGTCGGCGCTGAGCGCGTCGGTGGGGTCCTGACTGGCTTCGGCGGCCTCGCGGGCGACGGCATGGGAGACCGTTTCGCCGCGGCGCGGCTCCTTGCGCAGCGAGAACAGGACGGGCAGCGATTGCAGCGATAGGTCGTCGGTCACGCCGACGAGGTCGAGCACAAGGCAGTCGCGCTTGCCTGGGTGCAGGCGCAGGCCGCGGCCGACTCGCTGAACGTAGGCGATGCGGCTGCGGGTGGGCGCGGCGATCGCGACGCAGTCGATCGCCGGGTTGTCGTAGCCCTCGGTGAGGACGTCGACGTTGGCGATCGCTTGGAGCCGGCCGCTGTGGAGGTCTCGCAGGATCCCGGCGCGTTCGGCCTCGGGGGTCTCGCCCGACAGGTGCGCGGTGGCGATGCCCGCCTGGCGCATCGCGTCGGCGGTCTGGCGGGCGAGGTCGACGGTCGGGCAGAACACCAGCGACTTGCGGTCCGGGGCGTGCTTCAGCAGCGCCGCGGCGGTCTGCTCGGGGGCGTGCGCGTGGCGCAGAGCCTCCCCCAGCTGCTCGGCCTGGTAGTCGCCGTGGGTGACCTTGACGTGGCTGAGGTCGAGGTCGGCCAGGCGGATGCGCACGCCGCGCAGATCGCACAAGTACCCGGCTTGGATCATGTCGAGGATGCTGCGCCCGTAGACGACCTCGTCCCAGACGTCGGTGAGGCTGCTGCCGTCGTTGCGCTCCGGAGTCGCGGTGAAGCCGACGGCGAGGTCGGCGTCGACGTGGTCGAGCACGCGCCGGTAGCTGGGCGCTGTCGCGTGGTGGGCTTCGTCGACGACCACGGTCCGAAACGTCTTGGGCAGCCGTTGCAGCCGGCGTGCGCGGGCAAGGGTCTGCACGGAGGCGATGACGATCGGGGCGTGCACGTCGTCGCTGGAGCCGCGTACGAACCCGATGCTGACGCCGAGCTCGGGGGCGACGGTGCGCAGCTTGTCGGCGGCCTGCTTGAGCAGTTCGTCGCGGTGGGCGAGGATCAGCGCAGTGCCCTGGCGGCGGCGGATGACGGTGCTGAACACGAGCGTCTTGCCGCACCCGGTCGGCAGCGTCACCAGGGGCCGGCGCACGCCGCGCGCGTGGGCTTCGTCGACGGCGGCGATCGCTTCCTCCTGGTAGGGGCGCAGCGTGATCGTCATCAGGGGGCGGGCGGGGTCGTGCGCACAGCGGCGAACGCTCGCAGCGGCCTGTGGCAACTCGCGTCGTCCGCTCCCCCGGCTGGCGGGTGCCGCTCGATGGCGGCCGCGGTGGTCTACTCGTCGTAGAGGGCTTGGCGCGGCACGTGGATGAACGCCTCGCCGGGCACCTGTTCGGCTCGCCGCCCCGACGGGATGTTCCGCGGCTCGTACGGAGGCGTCGTCCCCTCTCCGCCGCCGACCGCCTCGGCCCATGCGAGGACGGACTCGACGTCGTCGGTCTCGGCCTCGACGGTCGCGCGCCAGTAGGAGATGCTCCCCTCAGGCGCGCGGGGCATCCTGTGCCGGCCCTGGAGACCTTTGAGGAAGTCGCGCGCCGGATGCGCGGTCACCTGGCGCAGCAGCACCTTGCCGGTGATGCCGTACCGGTCGCCCTCGAGGTACTGGACCCACCACCCATCGCCGCCGAACTCGCGCGCTTCGACAGCAGCCAGCTGACCGACCAGTTTGGCCGTCAGGCGTCCGTCGCCGTCCGGGTCGGGCACACTGACGATGTCGCCCAGCGCGAAGTCCATGTGGTCGACACTACCTGAGCAGCTGCGGTCGATGCGAGACGTCGCCGTCGCTCGACCGGGAGGGCGTTTCGGGGTCGGGGCCGTGGCCGGCGAGCCGATCGATGCGGTCGTGGTGGTCAGCGAGCGTCCTGACGACGAGCTCGAGCAGGAGCTTGTGGTCGTGGGCGTTGGCGCCCGGGACGGCGAGGATTGCGCGCGCCGTGGTGGTGGCGATCGCCCGTGACACACGGTTGCGTTCGCCGACGGTCAGGTTGCCGCGCCGCCATCGCGGCCGCGCAGCCGTCGGGGCGCGCCCGCCGCGTGGCGCAGCGGTGGCGCGGATCGCGCTGTCGTCGAGCGGCTGGCCGCTGTCGGACGAGCGCCACGGCGGGCTGGTGCGCGCCGCCTCGGCCAGCCGCCAGGTGCGGTCTGCGTTGTGCTCGACGACGTCGAGGCGCTTGAGCACGCCGAGTCGCGTGGCCACGACGTTGCGGGGCTGGCCGACGCGCTCGGCCAGGATCCGCGAGGTCAGCGGCTCGGCCGCGTCGTGCAGCGCGTCCAACAGCTTCACGTCGTCGTCGTTGAGTTCGACCGTGCCGATGCGGGGCGGGCTCACGTCAGCGTCTCCCAGGCCTGCGGGAGGTCGGGCGAGCCGTGGGCCTCGCGGCCGGCGTCGGTCAGCAGGGCTGCGATGTCGTCGGGCCCGTATTCGGCGACGCTGTGGACGTCGATGAGGCAGTAGCGCAGCGTGGGCTCGTGCGACAGGTCGCGGTCGATCACGTGCTCGCGAACGCTGGCGACGTACTCCCCGAGGACGAGGGGGTCTTCGCCAGCGTCGAGCGCCATGGCGTTGACGGCGGCCACGTACGGGGCCCCGTCGACCTGCAGCAGCAGGATGCTCATAGGCGTGTGACCTGGTGGGCGGCGAGCGACGCCAGGACGCGGCGCGCGCGGTGGGCGGGATTCGACATGGGGCGAGTGTCGGTCCCGGGTGTGGCAAACCGATCCCGGTCGCTGGCGTTGTGCCACGCACTGCCGCGGCGGCCGCGCCCGATGTGGTGAACGGGATCGAGCTGCGGCGGATAACGTCCCGACATGGGACACCTTGCTGACAGCGACATGCATCAGACGTTTGCGCTGATGATCGTCGAGGGGCTCGGATCCGGGACCGTCACCGAGATCACCGGTTGTTGGCCGGCTGGTCTCTGGACCCAGGGCGACTGCAGGCGGGCTCTGAAGTCGCTTGCCCGAGGGGATCCGCCCGCGGTAGCCGTCGATGCGGCTGGCCGCTGGACGATCACCGACGCTGGGCGCGCCAGGCTCGAGGACCTCGGAGGCACGGAAGAAGGCGACCAGGTGCTCGCCGAGCTTTTCCTGCCCGACACGTCCAGGTAGGGACGGATCCGCAGTTCAGTCCTGCTCAGGCGGGATCAGTGCGCGCGACCAGGCCGCGCTCTCCGCCGCGTCCTGGCAGCCGGTGGATCGGCTCGGGCAGCAGCTCGCCCGACTCGACCTCGTACACGCTGATGCGCATGCCCGCCGGCAGGTCTTCGGCGCGCTGCCGCGCGATGTGTCGGGCGGCCGTCTCGTTCATGTACGCGGCGACGGGGTCGTTCTCGGGTAGCGGGTCCGTGTCGGCGCGGTGCTCGAACAGCAGGAAGTACGCGTCGAGGTCCTGGCGCTCGTTGAGCGCCACCTTCCAGTACAGGGCGTCGACGAGGCCCGGATCGCTGACGAGCGCCCCTCCGGGGATGGCGAGCACGGCGTCGCGGACCGAGGCGGCCACGGCGGCGATCTGGTCGGCGGCATGCTCGCAGAACTCGCGGCCCGCCTGCCCTTCGTCTGGGGCGCCCTCGATCGCAACGGCCCCGGCGTTGTCGCGGATGAACTTGGCGAGGACCGACAGGACGCGGGTCTCGTCGCGGATCGCGCCGACGAGCAGCTCCGCGCCCTTGAGCGCGTCTTCGACGCAGGTGTCGTCGCTGACTAGTCCGGCGTCGGAGCCGCGGGCGAGCTCGGCGAGTTGCTCCAGTCGATCGAGATCGCCGGGTGCGATATCGACGTCGCTCATAGCGTGTGCCGGGTCGGCTTGGACAGCACGTCCGCTGTCGTGGTCTCGGTGCGGGTCACCGCGCGCCACAGGCGGGCGAGTACTCCCCGGATGCGGGTCGGTGTGCTCGGGGTGCCGGTGGCGGGCTCGGTCGCGGCTGTGGTTGACGGCTTGGGCATTGCGCGCTCCCTTCGCTGGCCGGATGTTTGAGCAGTCTTGCGCGCGCTGGCCACGTCGCACTGTGGAACGGACGGATATCGGGTCTATTCGACACGATCCTCAAGTCCGGGATGTGAGGTGTGCCCGATCGATCAGGTGGGCGTGCGTGCTAGGTGTCGAGCAGCACGTCCGAGAGGTCGATCGCCTCGACGCCCGGATGGGCGCGCAGCTTGGCCGTCACGGAGATGCGCAGGCCGTTCACGTGCGGGACGTGTTTGCCGACCGCCTCGGCGGTCTTGCGGCTCATGCGCAGGCCTTCGGTGACGCGGAACTCCTCGTCGAAGATCACCACGACGACGGTGTCGTAGTCGCGGTCGCGGATCGGGCTCAGGGCGGTGCGCTTCTTGCCAGGCACCACGCGCAGCGACTTGACCTGGATGCGCTCGCCGTCGACGGTCTTGATGTCCCAGCCCTTCTCGACGAACGAGCCCCTCGTCGACCCCTCGTAGTGGGCCTGGACGATCGCTTCGGCGATGTCGCCGGTCGGGTTGTTCTGGGTGCGCACGACGTCGCGCTTGACGAGCTCGCGCATGATCGCCGCCCAGTCTGCGAGCAGTTCGCGGGTGCTCCGAGTGGAGGGGTCGTAGCTCACGGGGCCTCCGTATCCCGCGCCCGGCGGCCGGGCCTCCGAAGCCGGGCCCGCCGCGCGTCGTGTTGTCGCTGTTATTGACCGCCGCCACTGTCGTCGCAGGTGGCGAGTCGCATGCTACGCGGCGTCAGCGAGTGCGGCCCGGGCGAACTCGGGCACGTCTTCCTCGAAGGCGCCGGCGACGGCGTTCTCGAGCTGGTCGCTGCTGAGCTGCAGGTAGAGCTGTGTGGTGCGGATGTCGGCGTGGCCGGCGAGTTCGCGGATGGTCTCGATCGGGACGCCGCGGCGGGCCAGGAAGGTGCAGTAGCGATGGCGCAGTGCGTGCGGGCGGGTGGCCTTGCCCGTCGCGCCGGCGGCCTCGGTGCAGGCGGCGACGATGTTGTAGAGCTGGCGTACGGTGAGCGGCCGCCAGCCGCCGGCCTGGTCGCCGTTGAAGGTCGGGGCGGCCAGCAGCAGCGGCCCGTGCGGGCTGGCGTACACCTGGCTGCGGGCGCGCATCCACCCCTTGAGGTCCTCGTAGACGTCGGCGGGGATCGGCACCCAGCGTTCCTTGCCGCGCTTGCCGGCGCGCACGTGGATCCACCAGCGGGTCGCGTTGCGTTCCGATCCGCCGGCGCCGCCGATGCGCAGGCGCGCCTCGCCGCGCTCACGCTGGCGGATGTCGGCGACCTGGAGGTCGATCGCCTCGCCGCGGCGCAGGCCGCAGTCGCCGAGTAGGCGCAGCGCGGCGCGGTCGCGGTAGGCGCGCACGGCGGCGTCAGAGATGGTGCGCCGGGTCCCGCCGGTCTGCTGGATGCGCGCGGCGATCAGCTTGAGGGCCAGCTGGTACTGGTGCTCGGGGATCGGCGTGGGCAGGCGCCGCGGCGCCGACCTGGTCTTCAGCGTGCCGAGCTGCACGTCTTCCTCGGCGGCCAGGCCGCGCAGCGCCGAGAAGATCTTGGCGACGGTCGACGCGGCGCGCGGCGGCACGGGCGGGTCGGCGAGTGGGTCGCCGTTCTCGAGGTACTCGCGGTAGGCCATCAGCGTGGCGCGCGTGAGCGCCTGCAGCGGGACGCCGCGCGCGCGGTCCTCGTCGCCGCCGGCGACGAACAGGCAGAAGCCGCGCACCGCCGACAGGTAGGTGCTGCGCGTGGTCACCGGTCCTTGCGCGGCCGCCCACTCGACGCCGCGCTCGCTGAGCGAGCCGGGCGCGACCAGGCCGCTCTCCCACGCTTGGCGTGGGCGCATCCCGGCGGGGATCGGCCCGACCTCCAGCCACGGCAGGTCGACGACGTCGTCGACGACGACGTGGCGCGGGGCGGGACTGAGCGCGGGGTCGGTCATCGGCTCTCGTTGACGAGCGTCTCGGCGCGCAGGCGCAGCTCGATGGGCAGGTGCTCGCCGGTGCTCTGCGCCATCAGGCGCGAGAGCTCGTCGGCGCGGCGCACGGCGGCGGGCACCTCGGGCGGCTCGGGTGCCAGCAGCGCGTCGGGCGCCGCCGGCGGGGCGATGGTCAGGTGACGGTGCTGCATCGTTCCTCCGGGATGGGCTGCGCGTCGGGGTGGGTCGTCGACGCGCTCGACATGGCCGACAGGATCCGCCCCGGCTCGGACGTCGCTGCCGAGAATCGCCTTTCTCGACCCGGCGCCCCCTTCGGTGACAAGGACCCATCGAGACCGGGCCAGACGAGAAAGTGGACTAAACGGAAGCGTGGCGTCGGCCTAGTCCGCCGACCCGGTCGGAAACAGCGTCAGCGGCTCGTCGGGCGGCGGGTTCGTCTTGTTCCAGAGCTCGAGTGCGCGCGGGTGGCGCGAGGCGAGCAGGATGTCGTAGTAGGGGTTGTCGGCCGGGAAGTAGACCGTGCGGCGGGCTGGCTGCAGGAACTGCAGTTCATCGATGAGCTTGCGGTCGTAGTGGGCGCGGATGGCCTCGATCGTGAGCGCCGTACTGCGCCGCCTGGGCGAGGGTCGCAATAGGTCCCTTGGCTGCGGGTGCTCGAGGAACCGGCCCGCAGCGCCCGGGCCGCTGCCGCCTTGGCTGGCGTGGCCGAGGATCGCCCGCATCACGCTAACGCAGGGCAGGTTGATGATGAGATCCATGAACGGGAAGCGCCGGGCGAGATAGGCGACGGTGCTCCAGTGCAGGTCCTGGGGCCGCGCCGGGTCGAGGTAGACGATCACCAGCGCCCTGGGGTTCAGGAGACTCGCGACGGCGTCGAGGTGGGCGGGGTCGTTGGCATCGCCCTGGAGAACGTGCACGTCGTCGCGGTCTCCGACACGTGCGCGCAGGGCGTCGCAGCAGTCTTCCGCGGCGTCGCTGAACACGTACAGGTCGAATGGCTTGCGCAGGCTCAATGCCTGGATCGGTGAGCCGGGCAGCTCCAGGCCGGTGCGCTCGTCCAGGAGGCGGCCGGGCCCGCTGTAGAGCTCGACGTACTGCAGGCCGTGGCGGCGCTGAAACCACTTGCCCGACATGGCCGAGGTCACGGTTCCGAGGCCACGGCTGACGAGGCGGGCCTTCTCGGCGGAGTGCGGCTTGACGCCACGGACCAGCAGGCCGTCGTCGCGGCTGCGCCACTGGCGTGCGGCGTCGAGATCGGGGCGCTTGTCGACCTGCTCGGGGCGCAGCGCCTCGGCGGCGTCGTCGCGCAGCTGCGCATCGGACAGCAGGTCGTCGTCGCTGAACAGCGGCATGTCGTCCTTGCGTGCCACCGGTGGCGACGCTAACGGGACCGCGGACGGGATGCGTCGAATGCGCCGCTCAGGCGGCGATCAGTCGCCGGCGCGCGGCCGGCCATTCGTCCCACGTGCGGCCGTCGAGCTCGCGGCCGCCGCTCTTGGGCCGCTGCCCTCCCCACTGCTTGAAGAAGTAGGCGACGCCCTCTTCCTGGCAGCGGTCGCGGAGGTCTCGCAACCACTCGACGCGAACCGGCCGGTGCTTGGGCCCGCTTTCGCCGCCGGCGATCAGCCAATCGATTCCGGTGAGGTCGAGGCCCTCGAGCGGCCCGAGCAGCGGCTCGGCGGAGATGAACCGGACAGCCGCCGGCACCGTACGTAGGCAGTCGGCGCGATGCACGAACCGGCGGTTTTCGATCGTCACGCCCATCCAGACGTTGTCCGGCCACGGGAGATCGGGCGCCAGGTCCGCCAGGCGGTCCTGCCGCTTGGTGAGGATCTGGAACGTGTGATGGTCGGCGCGGACCATCACGTCGAACACGTCGGCGATGAAGTCGTCGGGGATCTGCTCGTGGAACAGATCGCTCATCGAGTTCACGAAGATCATCCGAGGCCTCGACCAGCGCAGCGGCTGGTCAAGACGGCTCGGCCACAAGCGCAGGTCGAAGCCCTGTTCGTAGGGGTGGCCGGGCACGCCCCGCCAGCGCTCCGCGAACGTCTCGGCGTAGCAGTGCGCGCACCCCGGCGAGACCTTCGAGCACCCAGTCACCGGGTTCCACGTGGCCTCCGTCCATTCGATCGCGCTCCGGTCAGCCACGACGCCACCGTAGACGGCTCGCCGGTCGGCCACGTCGACACGGGCACCGCCGGCGCGAGAACCCGCGCCCTGAGCTCGGCGCAACGCGCCGTCCTATGCCCCAGTGTCCCCCACTCGCCGACGTCATCCGTCGAAGTCGACGTCGCACTCCAGGCAGAGCCTGCGCACCAGAGTCAGGCCGGGCTCGGTGCCGAGCGCGAGCCGCCCCGTCGGGTCGGGTGCTGTGAGGTCATCGGTGTTCACGCGATCGCCAAAGAGCATGAGCGCGCGACTGGAGTCGTTCTGGCGGCTGGTCCAGATGAGACCGTCGGGTTGGCTGGGATCGTCGTGCAGGACCTGCGCGAGCTCGGCGGTCGCCGGGTAGCGGGATTCGGGGGTGTCGATCACTTCCGCTCGGTCGAGGCCGAGGGCGCGCAGTCCGGTGCCGTGCAGCTGCACCAGCGATAGGTCCCGCATGGGAAGCAGCGTGGCGATCTCGAGATCCTCGATCTCGACGCGATAGATGCGTGTGGGGATCGGGCTGCCGGCTGGCCAGCGCAGCACGCTCTCCAGCAGCGCGGTCGTCTCGTCGACCGCTCCGTACATCGTCGGAACGACCTCTCCTGCAGACGTGCGGATCGGCCGGAAGCGAGCGCTGGACTCCGTCGGGTTGAAGGTCAGAGGGCCGCGCGTGGCGGGATAGACGCGCACGATCGACTGACCCTCGGGCCACGTCTCCAGACGGGGCGATCGCCCAGCGATCGCGCTCACGAGATCCGTCACCCTGGTGCGCGGTTAGAGGGGCGAGGGATCGGCGAGATGCGCAGCCGCCTCGGCGAGCCGATCGGCGACGTCAGGCTTGTCCTCGAGGAGCAGGTCGACGGGGCGCGCGTAGTCCAGCCAGCCGTTGGCGGCCGTCCACCACAACGCGACTTCCCACTCAGACATCTTGTCGCGGGGCAGCGCGGCGAGCACGGCGGCCACCGCCGGGCGGGGGCTCATGTCCTCGGCGAACTGGAACGCCGGGTAGAGGCGCTGGCCGCGCCAGTCGACACCGAAGATCTTGCCTTCACGCGCCCACCGGCTGGCTAGCGCTGCGCGATTCGCCGCGCGCGAGCGGGCCTCGGCGATCTGCTCGGCCCGGTAGTAGCCGAACTCGTCGAGCAGCTTAATGCGCGCTGCCGCGCTGCGGCGCGCGCTGAGCAGTCGCGTCTCGCTGGGAACCGGCGGCGGATCCTCGGGCAGCATCGCCTCGATGAGCTCATCCTGGCTCGGCGCGAGGGACGACCGCTCGTGGCGCGCCTGAACGAGAGCCGCAATCACCGACGGCGAGAGGCTATGGATCACGGCTTTGCGCACCGACTCGGCGGCGGCGTGGTACGGCACGGTCCTGATGTAGAACTCGCTACCGAGATCCTCGACTTCGCTGACCTGGGGCTCCTGCCGGAGCGCCTCAAGGACCTGCTCCCAAACGGACGCGTCGGTCACCGAGTACTTCGCTTCAAACACCGCACGCTCGTGGTTCGAGTCCACGAGGACGAGATCGCGAACGGTTCCGCCAACGGGGTCAACGACAGGGATCGAGAGCTTCGCACCGCCCGTCTGCGAGAGCGTGAATCGCAGCGCGCGGCTCACGAGCCCCGAAACCGGTCCGCCCACCTCTGGGTCTGGAAAGTGACCGATGCCGCGTTCGGTCCCGGCAAGCTCTCGCAGCTTCTCATTCGCCTCCTCCAGGAGGCCCAGAACCGCCGTGAGCGTGACATCTGTACCAGAACGCGTCGTTGTCACGTTTGTCATGCTAGCGAGTGCGGGGTACATGCGCGCCGCTTGGTCGTCAAGGTTCATGCCAGGCGCAGCTGACCATCGATCGGTGGCTGCAGCGGCGAGATGACGTTGCGCGCGCTCGCGCTGATCGGGGGCGCGTCCTCGATCCTGAAGACGGCCGTGATCGGGACGTGCGTGCGCCCGACGAGCGCGAACTGGCCGGTCGCAGCGACATGACGCACACGACCCTGGGCGCGCATCCGTCGGTGCGGCGTCGCGGTGAACGTCACAGCGATGCGGCGGCCCGTGGCCCAGGCGGCGCGCAGCTCGCGCTCGAAGGCCTGGGTGCTCGCTGGCATGTCAGGCGCGGATCGCGGGGCGCACGTCGACGACCCAGACGCGCACGTCGGGCCCGTCCTCGCCGGGCCAGCACGGACGCAGCTCGGACGGTGCGCCTGGCTGGCAGCGCACGAGGTCGAGGTGGCCGCGGACCAGGACGCGGTCGACGTCGACGAGGTCGCTGGTGCAGTGGCGCCACCAGGCCGCGGCGAGCTCGCGTGCGCGCTGGGGCGTCGGGGCGTCCGGGCCGCGGGCGACGTAGACGAGCTCGTCGTCGTCCCAGATGAGCACCCGCTCCAGCAGGCTGGGTGGGCTCTCGCTGGGACCGGGGATCATCGGTCGCGTCCGTACTCGCAGCAGCGCAGGTTGCTCGCCGCCCGACAGACCGGGCAGCCCTCGACCGGATCGGCGGCCGTGTCGGGCGCGGTGACGAGGCGCAGCATGGGCGCGCGCCTCGAGGCGATCGCGGCACGGCGCTGGTGCAGCGGTGGCGCGGGCGGGCGGCGGGTGGTCAGCTCGTGGTGCATGGCGCCCTCTTGTCGACGCATGCGCCGCGCAGCCCCCTCCCCCATGTGCGCCGTGGCGTAGCGGGCCGCCCGTCGGGGTCGTAGGGTGGCGGCGTGCAGATCACCGTCGCACGCACAGCTGACGAGGTCGTCGAGCTGCTCTGGGCCGGGCGGGTGCGCGGCCTGCTGACGCTGTGCGGGCCCGACGACGGACGGCAGCCCGGGTGGTGGCTGTCGTGTGACGGGCAGCCCGCGGTGCTGATCGCGGGGTTCGACGGTGACGCCGACGCGTTCGGGGCGTGGAGCGTGACCTCGCGGATGTACGCGCAGACGGTCGCGCAGGGCCGCGTTGGCCAGCACGTGCTGGCCGGGTTTCCTCAGCGCCGCGCCGCACGGGCCGCCCGGCGGCGCCGGCGTCGCTGACGCGGCCGGTCAGGCGTTCTCGCCGGTGCGCGCGACGGTCACGAGGTCGCGAGCCCGCCGGCGCCCGATCCTGGGCGTCGGGGTCCGGGCATGGCGGGCGGCCAGGCGCGCGACGGCGACGAGCGCGGTCGCGCCAGCGACGATCCACCCCACGACGGCGCCGGCGAGCCGCACGCCCACCGGGGCGGCGTCGTCGACGACCAGCACGATGGCGCAGGCAGCGGCTAGGCCGGCCAGGCAGGAGCCGATCACGGCGGACCAGGCCGCTCGGCGGCCGGGCAGCGCGACGTCGTGAGCGTCGGCGGCCGGGTCGGTGCGCGTGTCCATGGCTGTCCGTCGTGGCTAGTTCATGCGTGGGTCGCCGAGCTTGGCCTCGAGGAGGTCGCTCAGGCGCCGCGGCGCGGGCATCTCGGGCGCGGTCGGCCAGGTGGTCGATCCGTCGGTTCCGCGCGTGTAGGTGCGAGTCGCCGGCGCTTCTGGGGGCGCGCCGGGCCCGGGCGCGGCGGGGGTGGCGGCGGTCGTCGGCTCGGAGGCGGCCGGCGGCGGCTGGCCTGGCGTCGCGACAGGCGGGCGTGCGGTGCGGTTCCGGCGGACGCGGCGCACTGCGGCGCGGACGGCAACCGCCGCCCAGACCAGCAGGCCGAGGCCCAGCAGGATCCCGGCCAGGCCGGCGCCGGGCCGCAGGCGACCTGCGATGTCGCCGAGGACCGAGGTGGTGTGGGCCTCGCCGGTGGCGAACACGGTGGCGTCGATGTCGCGTCGTGTCAGCTGCCACGCGCACACGCGAAGGCGTCGCGAGTCGAGCTCGTCGGGCGTGTCGGCCGCCAGCCCGCCTCGGGCGGCGTCGAGGCGGATCGTGCGCGTCCACTGGCCGCGGCGGTTCACGCGGGCGCGCGCCATGCGTGCGGCGGCCGTGGGTCGTGCCGGACAGGCGCGTTCGGTGACCAGCGCAGCCACGACGACGCGCCGGTGCGGTCCGGCGGCGGTCCCGGAGGCGCGCACCTGGATGGCCTGCGCGGTGACGTCGTCGACCTCGAGGTCGACGCGCGCGGCCGCCGCCGGCGACGCCGACACCGCGGCAACGGCCAGCAGGGCTGCCGTGGCTGCCGCGGTGGCGGTGAGGTGGAGCGTCGGCACGCGGGGCATGATCGGCTTCCTAGCGGACCGCTGTGGCGACCGGGCCCGACCATGTGCGGCGCGGGCCGGCGGCCGCGGTCATGGGTCGATGCGCCAGTAGCCGGAGTACGACCAGTAGCTCGTATCGATCCACTGCGGCGGCGGGTAGTACCAGTGGTCGTAGGCGCCGCAGCCGGGGCAGTCCTCGTAGTAGCCCCAGTTGACCGGCGGCGGGTAGTGCCAGTAGCCCTGCGAGACGTAGCTGCTGGTGTTGACCCACGTCGCCGTCTTCGACGTCGATCCGGCCGGGTTGGTCGCGGTGACGGTGAAGACGTGGGTGGCGCCGTGGCTGACGCTGACGCTCTTGGGCGACGTGCAGTCGGTGGGCGTGGCCGAGTCGATCTTGCATGTGACGCTGGTGGTCTGGCCGCCAACGTCGAACGCGATCTGCCCGGACGGCGAGTTGCCCGCCGGCACGCTGGTGATCGTGACCGTCGGGGCGGTCTGCTCGGTGACCTTCGCCGTGACGGCTGAGGCGGCCTGGGCGGAGGCGGTCTCGTTGCTGGCGGTGACGATCGCTCGCAGCGTGAAGCCGACGTCGGCGGCCGTGACGGTGTAGCTCTGGCTGGTCGCTTCGTCGATGTCGGCGCACCCGTCGCCGGCGGCGCTGCAGCGCTGCCACTGGTAGGCGTAGCCGGTCGGCTCCGGCTCCCAGGTGCCGGTGGTGACGGTCAGGGTCGACAGCCGCTGCGGGCTGCCCGAGATCGTCGGCGGGCTCGTGTTGGCTGGCGCGGGGATCGCGGAGTCGACCGTGGCGGTCGGCTCGGAGCGGGCGTGTGTGCTGCCGCCGTCGTTGGTGGCAGTCACGCGCGCGCGCACGCGCGAGCCGACGTCGCCGTCGGTGAGCGTGTACGTGTCGCCGGTGGCGTCGGGGATCTCGTCGCAGTGCTCGCCGGCCGTGTCGCAGCGCTCCCACGCGACGGTGTACGCGGTCGGATCCTTGGTCCACGTGCCGTAGTCGACGGTGATCGTCTCGCCGGCCTTGGCGACGCCCGACAGCGTCGGCGGCGCGGTGTTCTCGGGGGCGGCGATCAGCACCGCGGCGGTCGCAGGCGAGGGCTTGGGCTTGCTGGCACCGGCTTCGTTGGTGGCGCGGACGGTGACGCGCAGCCGCTGGCCGACGTCGTCGCTGGTCGCGGTGTAGTCGCGCTCGGTGGCGTCGGCGATCGCGTCGCAGTGCTCGCCGGCGGCGTCGCAGCGCTTCCATTGGTACGTGTAGCCGGTCGGCTCGTTGGACCAGGTCCCGGGGTCGGCGTGCAGCTGGCGGCCCTCCTGGGCGGTGCCGCTGATCGACGGCGCGGCGAGGTTGCGCGGCTTGAACCGGCTGGCCATGTCGAAGCGGTTGTCGGGCGCGGCCGTGGTGGAGGTGAACCGGGAATGCCCGGGCTGGACGGAGCCGAGAACGACCAGCGCCGCGGCGATCGCCGCCAGGGGCAGCAGACGTTGGATGGGCACCGGCAGGGTCACGCGGCTCACCGTCCTCGAGTGCGGGCCGCGAGCGCGCGCAGGACCGTGTTGGGAACGCGCGCGCGCCGTAGCGCGACCAGGTCGCGGGTGGTCAGGCGGGTGGTCAGGCGGATCGCGTAGCGGCCGGGGTAGCGGCGCACGCGGGCGATCGCCGAGCGCTGCAGGCTTAGCGTCACGCGGTTGGTGCCGATGTGGATGCGCTGGCGGTGGGCGATCGCCGGGGCGGGCCGCTTGGCGCGCGGCCGCCGCCGCTGGCGGACGCGGTCGGGCAGTGGCTGGGCGGCGCTGCGCACCAGGTGGCCGCGCACACCGAGGCGGCCGGGGCTGGTCGCGCGCACGATCAGGCGCATCTGGCCGCGCGGGCTGATGGTGATCTGCTTGAGCTCGAGCACCGGCCGCTCATCCCCGCCCGGTGTGGGCGTGCGCGTGGAGCTCGCGGCCGTGGTGATGGGCGGCGCGGTGAGGTCGGCGACGAGTTCGGGGAGCTCGTCGCGCTCCTCGGGCGTGGGCGGGGCGGGCGGGTCGGCGGGTTCGCCCGAGAAGGCGAAGGTCTCGTCGGTGAGTTCGAGGCCTTGGTCGACGTCGTCGTCGACGGTGACCTGGAGCTGGTAGGTGCGCTGGTAGCCGGGCGGGTACCGCTGGGCGTCGACGAGGGCGTGGTCCTCGTCGACGGGGAACTCGCCCAGCGGCCCGTCGTAGATCGGTGGCCCGGTCTCGGGCAGGAAGCCGGTGCAGTTGATGTCGGCGCCGGCGGGCTGTTCGCCGGCCTGGATGGTGAGGGTGAGGTGCTCGGCGAGGTCGCCGGTGCCGCGGGCGGAGTGCAGGAAGACGCGGGCGGCGATCGGCGAGTCGTTGGTCAGCTGCACGCAGCGGCGCAGAGTCTGGCCGGGGTTGAGGTTGGCGGCGTTGAAGAGCGTCCCGGGCGGCTGGGCGGAGAGGCGCATGATGTGCGAGGCCTGGCCGCGCGGCTGGGCGGCGTAGACGACGCCGGCGCCGAGGACCGCGGCGGCGACGGCGCCGGCGGCGAGGACCCGCCGGTTCATGCCTGGGGCTCCGACCTGTCGGGGCGCCAGATGCGCACGAGGGCGAGGCCCATGAACAGGACGCTGGCCAGCAGCAGGAGGGTGCGGCCGCCGAGGTCCTGCAGCCAGATTGCGGCGCGGCCCAGCAGCGGGAGGTCGAAGGCGACGACGCCGACGGTGCCGTCGCGGTTGATACGCCAGCGCTCGACGCTGGTGCCGTTGGCGTCGCCGCGGGTGACGAACTCGAGCTCGCCGTTGCTGGCGGGCGTGATCTGGACGGCCCGGTGGATGATCGTCTTGCCGGTGCCCTCGGGGTCGGCGAAGGCGACGATGTCGCCGACGCTGACCTCGTCGGCCTGCCGGTGCTTGAGGAACAGCAGATCGCCGGCGCGCAGCTCGGGGGCCATGCTGTCCGACATCTCGGCGCGAGGCTCGAGCGGGAGCTGCAGCGGCTTGTCGAGCACGAACGTGCGCACGAGCAGCAGGCAGAGGCCGAGGATCGCCGCCCAGGCGAGGACGTGACGGGCGTTGGTCGCCAGGCGCCGGGCGGTCGTGGGAGCGCGGCGTCCGGTCGGGACGGTGGTGGCGGGCATCAGCGGTGTCGGGCGGGCGCGAGGTGGCGCGGGCCGACGCGGAGGGAGTGGTGCGTCGGCCCGCGCCGTGGGGTCAGTTGCTTCGCGCCTCCCAGCGCAGGTCGGCGTCGGCGCTGGTGTCCTGGGCGTCGTCGGTGTCGTCGACGGTGACGGTGACGCGGTAGACGGTCGAGTCGCCGGCCTCCCAGCTGGGGTTGGGGTCGACCAGGCCGCCGGCGTAGTTGGACGGCAGGCCGGCGAGCTTGCCGGAGAACAGCGACGTGCTGGGCGTGAAGCCGCTGCAGCTGTTGTTGGCGGGCGGCTCGCCGGGGAAGCTGCCGACTTCGACGGTGGTCGTGAGGTATGGGGCGGCGTCGTTGCCGGTCGTGGAGGTCAGCGCGTAGAAGCGGACGCTGGCGTCGCGCGAGCCGGTGTAGGCGACGGTGTAGCAGGCGGTGGTGGAGTCGCCGGGCCGGCCGTTGGTGATCGAGAGGGCGCCGCCGCCGGAGCCGTTGCTGGACAGCGCGACGGTGCCGGTGGCGAAGGTGTTGCCGCTGGAGGAGGCGGTGGAGCTGAAGGCGGAGTAGCCGATGCCTGCGGCGCCGAGGATGAGCACGGCGGCGGTCGCGAGCAGGCGGTTGGGGGTGAGCTTGCGGTGCATGGGGAGCGGGTCTTCCTTGAACTCGAGGTGGGCGGGAACAGGTCCGGGTCGTTGGACTCGGCTGGCGGCCGATCGGCGTCGGGGTGCTCGGTTCTCCTCGGTTGACGTCGTGCTGCTAGGGGTCGCCGGGCCCGGTTCCGGGCGCTGGCAACCCTCTTGTCGAGCCGATGTCGGCCTGGCCCCCCCACCTCTTGTGGTCCCGCGGGCGAGGGGGATGTTGTCCCGGCCCCAGTGCGCGACGGGCCGGCTTTCGTGATGCCGCTCAAGCGTGCTTGCTTGGTCCGTCGGCGTACACCCGAAGGGGCGTCGAGTGGACGATCAGCCGAGGCCCGCTCGTCCCCTTTTCGTGGGACACGCGGTGCGTGCTGCGTCTACCGGTTGGGGCTGCGTCCGGTCGGGCGCGCGTGGGGCTCCGCTGGCAGTGTGCCGGACGGAGCCCCGGGTGAACGTCTGCTCGAGCGCGGCGCTGGTCAGCGCAGCCGGATGGTGCGCGTCGTGGTGCTGGCGGCGAAGCGGCGGCTGCCGGGCCAGGCGATGGTGATGCGCGCCTTGTCGGCCGAGCGGGCCCAGCTGCGTCGGACGCGAACGGTGCTGCGCAGCACGCCGCGGCGCACGGCGATCTTGCGCGTGGTGGTGCGCCACGTGCCGTTGACGCGGACGCGGACGCGGACGGTGACGCGGCCGGTGAACGTGCGCGCGGCGCGGGCGTGGACGGCCACGCGGCCCGTGCGGCGCGACAGGGTCGCCCTGGTCACGCGCACCTGCGGGCTGGCCGCCGGCGTCGGCGCCGGGCTCGGCGTCGGGGCGGGCGCCGGGGTCGGCGTCGGATCGGGGGCCGGCGTCGGCGCGGGCGAAGGCGCCGGGGCCGGGGCCGGCGTGCCGCCGCCACCGCCGCCGCCACCGCCGCCGCCGCCACCGCCGCGGCCACCGCCGCCACCGCCGCCGCCGCCGCCGCCGGAGGGGGCGGTGTAGCTCAGGGTCGTGGTCGCCGCGTTGGCGTCGGTGTGGTTGCCGGCCTCGTCGACCATCCACACGCGCAGCGCGTAGGTGCCCGTCTGGTTGGGCAGGTCGCCGGCGATCGACGTCGTGGTGCCGGTTCCGGTCGTGCACGTGCCGCCCGAGCAGGCGCTCCAGCGGCTCGAGACGTTCGGTGCCCCGCCGTCGGCGCCCGGGGGCGTGAACGTGGCCGAGAACGCCGTCGACGAGCCGCCGCCGGTCGCCGCCAGGCCGGTCGGGGCCGCCGGCGGCGTGTTGTCGACCTGCATGTCGAACGCCGCGCTCTGGGCCTCGTTGCCGGCCGGATCCACGGCGGCCGCGCGGATGGAGCGCGTCCCGTCGGCCAGGCCGGTCGTGTCCAGCGCGAAGGCGACGTTGCTGGCGTTCGAGCACGGCACCGTGGTGGAGAAGTCACACGCGCGCGCGGCGCTCGTGGCGACCAGGGCGCCGTCGGCGTACCAGCGCACGCGCTCGATGCCGAGGTTGTCGGTGCCGCTGATCGTTCCGGCGACCGAGCCGCCCTTCCAGCCGGGCGACGTGACCGCTCCCCCGGCCGAGACGCCGGTCGGGACCTGGTTGTCGGTGAGCGTCACGACCGCCCCGTACACGTGCGCCCACGCCTGGTGGATCGTCGTGCCCGTGCTGCACGTCAAGTAGCCGAGTTCGCCGCACTCGAAGCCCCACGCGACCCACTGCGCGTTCAGGCCGGTGAAGTTCGCATAGCCCGCGCTGTACCCGCCGATGAAGCACGTGAACTGGCCGCCCGGGATCAGACAGTTGTTGTCGAGCGTCACGCCCGTGTCGGTGCGTCCATAGAGCAGGTACCCGTCGCTGTGCTTGCCGACGTCGCGGCGGATGCTCACCGCGCTGATCGACGTGCCCGCCGGCGCGGTGAAGCGCAGCTCACCATTCGCGTCGGCCGGGACCGCCACCCCCGACATCAGCTTCGTCCAGATCGAGCGCCCCAGGATCTGATCGTGATCGGGGTCACCCGGGACGACTCCCCCGGTCGGCGGGCACACCGCCGACGGGGCCTCGTAGCCGCCGACGCCCTCGTCGACGAACACCCAAGCGTCGTCGGCGCCGCCCGTGGGCGCGTCGGCGCAGCTGCGGATCTCGACCGTCCCAGCGGACGCGATCGACGAAAGCCAGAGAGCGAAGGTCGCGGCCGCCAGGGCTGCGAGGAGTGCGGTGCGGGGGCGCTTGGTCATGGACTCGGGCCTAAAGCGCCCCTGTGGAGAACCGGGGCGTCGACGGCACGGTAGCCATCGACGCCCCGCTATGCGTTACTTGAGCGTCGGGATCAGAACTCCACGTTCGGTCGAATGACGAGCGTTCTCGAGATCCCCACGCCGGGCCGCTGGAGCTGGACGCGGATGACCTTCCAGTTGCGCACGCGGACCTTGAGGGTGCCGCTCTTGCGCACGTAGCGGCGGGTCTTCGTCTTGCCCTTGGCGCGGTAGGTGACGCGGTACAGCGCGCGTTCGCCGGGCTGGTAGCCGCTGATGCGCACGGTGAGCACGCCGCGGCGGTGCTTGACCGAGCGCAGCATCGGCCTCTGGGGCTTCAGCGTGGCGAACGGGTCGTCGCTGGGCAGCTCGACGTCGACGATCGGCGCCGGCACCGGGGTCGGGGCGACGGTGATCGTCTGAGGGCTCCGCTGGGCGTCGCTCCGGTCGACGTCCTGGGCGCCGCCGCTGGCGCCACCGCCCCCTCCCCCACCGCCGGCGGCCGCGGCGACCGGCGGCGGCTCGCAGGCGTTGGCGACCGCGGCGTTGAGCCCGCTGGACGGCGCGGACGCGGCGAGCGACGCGATGGTCGGGTCCGCCCGGAACGCCTTGGCGGCGTTGAGGACCTTGACGCCACCGACGACGTCGGCGTTGTTGAGCAGCAGGGCCTCGGCCTCGTCAGGCGTCAGCCCCGGGTTGTAGCTGCGCAGCGCGGCCAGCACGGCGCTGACGACTGGCGCGGCGAACGACGTCCCCGAGCCCTCCGCCAGGTGCGTGCCGTAGCCCGTCGTCACACAGGTCGCGGTGCCAAAGGTGGCGATGTCCAGGCCCGTGCCGCGGTTGGAGAACCCGGCCAGGGCGCCGCTGGCGTCCGTGGCGCCGACGGCGAGCACGCCATCGGCGAGCGCCGGGTAGCCCACCGTCGCGTGAGACCCGTTGTTGCCCGCCGCCGCCACCACGTTGATCCGATACGGCGCGTCACGCACCTCCGCGATCTTGTCGTTCAGGAACCCGCGCTCCGCCGTCGAGGCCGCGGCGAGGCCCGAGAGCGACAGGTTGATGACCTTCACGTTGGGCTGGCTGCGACACCACTCGATCGCGCGGTTGTAGTCGGCGACGGTGGTCGTGCTTCCGCCGGCGAAGACGCGGTTGGAGTACACGCGGCCGGCGGGCCAGATGCCGTTAGTGCCGACGCCGTCGATCTGGCTGGCGATCACGCCGGCGACGTAGGTGCCGTGCTTGGTCAGCGGTTCGCCGGTGTCGGCGATCGCGCCGGTGTCGCCGGGGTCGCCCGAGACGGCGCCGATCTGGGCCACGCGGCCGAGCAGGGACGCGCCGAGGTCGGTGTTGGTGTCGGCGCCGGTGTCGATCACGCACACCGCGCCGGGCGTGGCGGGCGCCGGCGCCTCGGCCAGGAAGGTGGCGTTGGCGGCGGTCGCCTGCGGGGTGCCGGGGCCCTCCGCGCTGGCCAGCGCCGTGCCGGGGGCGGCGAGCGCGATCGCCGCTGCGGTGACGGGGATGAAGCGGCGGGCCTTCATCATCGGGCCTCCTTGGACTCGAGCTGGGTGAGGGCTGCCTGGATGTCCAGGCCGCCGGCGTTGGCGGTGCGCGTGAGCGCGGCGACGGCCAGCTGCGGGGAGATCGGGCTCGCGGCCGCCAGCAGGTAGCGGGTGGCCGTGGCGCACGCCTCCGTTGCGCCGCGCGGCGGGATGCTGTCGGCGGTGATCTGCGGATGGCGTGCGGCCGCAGCCGCACAGGCCCGTAGGTCGACGCGCACGCGCCCGCCGCCAGGCAGGGCGATCGGGTAGCCGCCCGGGCGCGTGGCGTCCGCCAGCACTCGCCCGCCGGCCTTGGCGGCGTCGCTGAGGGCGCGCGCGGCCTGGTCGGCGGCGTGCTCGACGCCGGTGGGCGGCTCCGCGGTCGGGATCGCGTCGTTGAGGCTGATGCCCGATCCGCAGCCGCCGCTGCCGGCCGCCGCCCCCGCCAGGGCGACGGCCGACAGCACGCGGACGGACCGAGAACGCGGGGCGGTCATCGCCCCGCCCTCTTCGTCGACGGCGAGACGCGCACCTTGCGCTGCGCGGACACGCCGGTCTGCAACGGCCACTCGCTCGAGGCGTCGACGCGCGCCCGGAAGCGGTACGTCGTCGTGCGGGTCGTGCGCGCGAACTTGTGCGCGTAGCTGAACTGGCCGCCGCGCATCCGGGTGGTGGCGATCGTGCGCCAGCCGCGCTTGACGCGCACCTGGATGGCCACGAGCTTGCGCGACGAGGCGGGCGCCTCGGCGACGCTGCCGCGCAGCTTGACCTTCTGGCCGTTGCGCAGCTTGCTGCGGTTGGCCTTCAGGGTGACGCTCGCCGCGGTGGGCAGGGCCACGCTGGTGTGCTTGGCGTAGGCGGTGTCGGCCAGCGACAGGCGGTAGCCGAACGTGAAGATCCGCGAGACCCCCGGGCCGGGCGTGTAGCGGAACTCGCCGTTCTCGTTGGTGGTGACCTGGCCGACGATGCGGCCCTTGGCGCCCCGGACGGCGACGTGCTCGACGATGTCGATCACGGCGTCGGCGATCGGCGCGCCCGTGCTGGTGGTCAGGCGGCCCTGGATCGTCCTGGGGGCGCTTCCCGAGCGCGCCTCGGCGCGCCAGGCGTCGAGGCGGACGGTGCCGTCGCCGCCGGTGCCGTTGGGCCCGGTGACGTAGATCGGGTCGGGCACCGGGAGCTGCCGGCTGGCCTCGTCGATCGTGACGCGGCCGCCGCCTCCTCCGCCGGCGACGGCCGTCTTGGCGGTGACGTCGCGAAGGCCGCCGCCGCTGCCGCCCGCGCCGCTCGGGCTCGTGCGCGAGATCGGCCACGAGGCCTCCGAGCGGGCGCTCGTGGTGCCTTCGGTGGTCGTCGCGGTCACGACCGACCGCACGGTGTGGTCGACCATCGCGCCGGTGAGCGTCAGCGTCTGGCCGGTCTGGCCCGGGATCGCCGTGCAGTCGTTGCCGGTCGCGTCGCACAGCTCCCACGCGTACGTGTAGGTGACACCGGTGATGTCGTTCCAGGCGCCGTCGTCGGTGCTCAGGGTGCCGCCTTCGGCGGGCGTGCCGGTCAGCTGCGGCAGGCTCGTGTTCGACGGCGGCCGCGTGACGCAGGTGCCCGACTCGTCGTAGGTGCCGTTCGTGCACGGCGTTCCGGGGTCGTTGAGGCTGCCACCGGGCGCGTTGATCCGCACCTCCTGGTCGCTGGCGAGGATCACCTCCCGGCCGGTGGCGTCCTCCACACCGAAGGTGACGGTGTGCACGCCGTCACCGAGTTCGGTGAGGTCGAACGTCGGCGCATAGGTCTGCGAGGCGGTCTTGCACGGGGCCAGCGTCGTGATGGTGGCCCGGAACTCGTAGTCGCTGCCGACGCCGGGCCGGGCGTCCTGGCAGACGCTGTTGGCGGGGTCGGCGCTGACGTAGGTCGTGGTGGCGCCCTCGCGCCAGAAGGCCCGGTAGATGCCCGAGCCCTGGTCGGAGGCGGTGAACTCGAGCTCCTGGGTGGCGTCGGTCTGCCAGGTGCCCGACAGCAGCGGCGTGTCGGCGGCCGGGGTCGCGGTCGGGTCGTGCGCGTCGTTGAGGGTGACCTCCATGCGACGGGCGAACCAGTAGGCGCCGGCGGTGCAGCGCGGCCACGGGTCGGAGCCGCCGAAGGTGCTGCACATAGCGGTCAGCGAGATGCTCGAGGGCGCGTTGACGGCGACGTTGCCGTCGCCGCTGAAGGTGGTGTAGCAGTGGTCCCATTCGTGCCCGTAGCAGCCAACCCACTGGTAGGGCCAGCCGACGTTCTCGAACGAGGTCTGGAATCCGGGCTGGTAGACGGCGGGCATGACCGGCGCGCTGAAGGCCCGGTTCGCCCAGACGTAGCCGAAGCTGAGTCCCGAGGGCGCGGTGAGCTGGGCGGTGCTGGTCCAGCCGGCGCCGGCGCCGTCGGCGACGATGACGCCGAAGTCGCCGCCGGCGGTGGAGCCGTAGCTGAGGTTGCTCCACGGGCCGGCCGGCACGGAGGTGCCGTTGGGCAGATGCCCGAGGTAGCTGGTGAGGCTGCCGGCTGCGTGGGCGTCGCTGGCGACCATGCCGGCGCCCGTACCGACGAGCGGCAGGGCCAGCGCAGTGGCCGCGATCGTCGCGAGGCGGCGCAGTGAGAGTGCGGGAGGGCGCATCGGGATTCGAGAGCTCCGTGTCATGGATCGAGATGAAGGGCGGGCCCGTGGCTTCCGCTCAGGCGAGAGCGGAAGCCACGGGGTGTCGAGACGGGGTTGCTGCGCCGTCGCGGGACGCACCCCCGTGCCCTGTGCGGCCGGGACCGCACAGATCTGCCGGCGCCCGGGCCCCGTGGGGCCGCCTGTCCGGGCGCCGGCCAGCTGCCACATCAGCCGCTGACGGTCACCCTGGTCGCCTTGCTGTAGCCGGTGTCGAACGGCCATCCGGCGGCGGGCAGGACGCGGACGCGGAGCTTGTAGTGGTTGGTTCCGGTGGTCCGCGCGAACCGGTACTTGACGGAGTACTTGCCGTTGCGCACCGTGCCGCGCCCGATGGTCCGCCAGCCCTGCCCGGGCACGTAGCCCTGGAGGTCGACCTGGGTGCGCGCGGACTTCGGCGCGCCTAGGACGCGGCCGCGGAACACGACGGCGTTGCCGTTGCGTGCGTGGCGGCGGTTGGGCTTGACGGTGGCCTTGGCCGCGACCGCGAGGATCACGGTCGCGCTGCCGGCGTGCGAGGCGTCGTCGCTCTTGTAGGTGTAGGTGAACGTGAGCGTGCGCGAGGACCCGACGGGCGCGAGGTACTTGTAGACGCCCTTGTCGTTGGTGCGCACCGTCTCGCGCGTCGTCGCGGCCGCCCCGGGCGTGGTGGCGGTGCTGGTCACGGTGACGGCGGCGCCGCTGATCGGGTTGCCGGTGTCGGCGTTGACGACGCGCCCGACGAGCGCGACGCGCTGCCCGTACTTGGTCTTGATCGAGATGACGCGCTTGCCGCGGATCTTGCAGGCGCGCTTGGCCGACGACGCGCACATGGACGCGCTGGGTCCGCCGTTGGCGCCGTTGATGACCGGCACCGTGAACGTCGGGATCGACGTCGGGTCGGTGCTGGGGGCCTGTTCGGGGGCGGGCGCCGGGCCGGTCGGGCCGGTGGGCTCCTTGTCCTTGGGGGCGCCCGAGGCGCCGGCGCCGCCACCGCCGCCGCCACCGCCGCCGCCGCCACCGCCGCCGCCGCCGCCGGCGGGCGGGCTGGCGGGCACGCAGGTGGCGCCGTCGGCCGCGTAGGTGCCGCCCGGGCACGGCGCGCCCGGGTCGGGCAGGCTACCGCCGGGGAGGTTCAGCTTCACCGTGCGGCCGCTGGCCAGGACGCGCTGGTTGCCCGCGGCGTCCTCGATGCCGATGGTCAGCCCCGTGTGCTCGCCGTCGCCGAGGCCGCTGAGGTCGAACTCGGGCGTGTACTCGGTGCTGGCCGTCGTGCACGGCACCAGCGAGCTGGCGCTGGCGGCGAACTGGTAGTCGCTGCCCTGCCCGGGCGCGAGATCGCGGCAGCGGCTGCTGCCCGGGTCCAGCAGCGCGTAGTACGTGTTGCTGGCGTCGCGCACCCAGGCGCGGTAGGCGCCCGAGCCGACGTCGGCGGCGGTGAGCTTCAGCGGGATGCTGGTGCTCGTGTGCCACTGGCCGTTGAGCAGCTCGCCGCCGGCGTCGACGAGGCTGCCGGTCGGGTTGTCGGCGTCGTTGACGGTCAGCACGATCTGCGAGGCCCACCAGATGCCGCCGCCGGTGCACCGGGGGCTGGGGTCGCTGCCGCCCATGCCCGTGTAGCAGCCGACGGTGATCGACAGGCTGGACGGGTTGGACACCGACACGGCGCCGCTGCTGCTGGCGCCGCCGTAGCCGCCGCTGATCCAGCCGACGGTTTCCCAGGTGGTCGTGGCGCGCGGCTGGTAGACGGCCGATGAGACCGGCAGGTCGTAGGTGCGCTGCGCGGTGGCCGCCGCCCACGGCAGGTTCGGGGCGGGGCTGAGCGTGGCGGTCGAGGTCCAGCCGGCGCCCATGTTGGCGGGCATCTGAACACCGAAGTGCCCGGGCCCGGTGCTGCCGTAGCTGAGGTTGCTCCACGGGCCGGCCGGTGTGGCGTCCCCGTTGGGCCCGGTGCCGAGGTACTGGCTGAAGCTGCCGGCCAGGGCGGTGGCAGCGCAGACGGCCACGATCGCCAGCGCGCCGGTCAGCGCGAAGAACAGGCCGGCGAGGGTGCGGCGCGGGTGATTGCGACGGGGTGCGAAGGGCAATGCAGGCTCCTATCTCGACTTCCGCTGCGAGCGGCTCTAGCGCCCTTGTCGATGACCTCGCCGGCCAGCCCCCCTCCTTCTGTCGGGTCCTCATCACGCGCTGGTGATGACGCCTGGATCCCGCGAACGATGGGCGGCGTCGCCGTGGCGGCGGCGCGCTCGCGTGTGATGGCCGTGCACGGTCACCGAGGCGGCCTCGTACGGGCAATAGGTCTTGAGCGGCAACGGACGGACGACCGACACCGGCGTGTCCCACAGACGGGGGACACGGGCCTCAATCGGCGTCGAGCCAGGACGGCCAGCGGTTTAGGTCCAGGGCTCGTGTGCCGAGGGGCGGCGTGGCGGTCGCGCGCGCGTCAGGTTTCCAGCAGCGCGTCGATGACCTGTTCGAGGATCGAGTCGCCGGCGAGCTCGGCGCCGCGGTCGCCGTCGAGTGCCCGGGCGGCGACCTGGCGCTTGCGTTCGATGCACTCGGCCATCGTGATGTCGACGGTGGCGTCGGCGAGCAGGTACCAGCAGTTCATGCCGTGGGCGTCGTTGAGGCGGCCGTAGCCGCGGTCCTCGGCCTGGTCGATGCGCCTGGCCGTCCAGTCGAGCTCGACGAAGGCGCAGTTAGACGCGGCGGTGAGCGTGTGGCCCTCCGAGCCGGCCTCCAGCGAGCAGACGATCAGCTGGCAGTCGGGGTCGTTCTGGAATCGGGCCTTGTGGCGCTCGACGGCCTCGATCGAGTCGTCGGCGATGATCCGGGCGCAGTCGGGGAAGCGGTCGATCAGCGCCGTCTGGATCTCGCGGTGGCGGGCGAACAGGATCAGCTTCTCGTCGCTGGCCAGGAAGGTTCGCGTCCAGTCGATCGCCTGCGCCAGCTTGGCCTTGGCGACGAGCTTGCGCAGCGTGTTCAGGCGCACGAGCGCCGGGGCGCGCTCGGCCGCGGCGGCCGGGTCGTGTTCGAGCGTGTCGGCCTGGTCAAGCAGGCTCATGTGGGCCTGTTGGGCGCGCTCGGCGCGCAGGAACGCGACGACGTCGGCGTGTGCGCGGTCGTAGCGGCGGCGATCGCTTTCGGACAGTTCGAGGCGTACGAGCGTGCGCTGCTTGGCCGGCAGGTCCTGGAGCACGTCGCGCTTGTGGCGGCGCACCAGGCAGCAGGCGCGCAGGCGCACGTTGAGCTCCTCGAGGTTGCTGGCGCCGTCGTAGCGGGTGCCGTGCTCGGTGGGCTCGGGATCGCAGTAGCGCTGCTTGAAGCCCTGGGAGCCGCCGAACTCGCGCAGCTTGTCGAGGATCCGCAGGCCGTTGACGAGGTCGCGCGGCCGGTTGACGATGGGGGTGGCGGTCGCCAGCAGCACCAGCCCGCCGCGGCGCGTCACCGCGGCGGCCAGGCGCGCGAATGCGAAGCTGCGCGCCGGGCCGTGCAGCTGCTTGGCCTTCATCCGCCCGGGCTCCTTGAGCACGTGGCCTTCGTCGCCGACGATCGCCTTCCACGGCACCTTGCGCAGCGTCTTCAGCCAGGCGTTGAGCACGTCGTAGTTGACGATCACGATGTCGGCTCCGTCGAGCTGCTCGGGGTCGGGGGTCTCGCCGCCGATGACCACGCTGCGGCGGGCGGGCAGCGCCCGCTGGGCCTCGTCGCGCCAGGTGAGCTTCATCGTCGCGGTCGTCACGACGAGCGCGGGGAATGCCTGGTCGGCGTGCACGCCCGCGAGGCATTGGACGGTCTTGCCGAGGCCTTGGCTGTCGGCGACGAAGGTGCGCCGCGCGGAGAGGATGTACTGGACGCCGGCGCGTTGGAACGGATGCAGGTTCACGGCGAACCCGTCGGGGAGCTGCAGGTCGGCGTCGAGGGCCTGGGACAGGTCGACGAGGTGGATCTGCTGTTCGGCGCGGCGGTCGGCCTCGAGGCGCAGGTCGTGCAGGGCGTGGGCGGCCTCGTCGTTGATGGTCAGGCCGGTGGTGGCCAGCACGGTGGCCAGTTGCAAGGCGGGCCCGACCGCCCTGGGGATCGTCCAGACGCGGCGGGCGCGGTCGAACTCGCGGCCGCTGATGGCCTGGATCTGCGCGACGATCGCCGGGTCGTAGTCGAAGGTCAGCTCGAAGCCGTCGGGGCCGAGCGTCACGTTGGCTGACGCGTCCAGGGCGCGGGCGCGTTCGGCGGCCAGCCGGGCGCGGTCGTCGTCGGTGAGGTACAGCCGCCCGCCGTGCACGTCGACGAGGTCGACGAGTTGGGCGAGGGCGTCGGCGTCGTCGTCCAGCGTCCAGTGCGCCGGCGTATCGGGCGTCTCGGCGTGGAAGCGGCGGCCGGGCAGCGCGCGCACGTCGCGCAGCAGCGACCAGTCGGCCGGGTTGGACGGCGGGGGCAGCACGATCCGCCACTGGCCGTCGACGTGTTCGATGCGGCGCAGGGGCGCGTGCGCGTGGCCGGCGGCCGCGGCGGCCAGCAGGTCGGTGGTCTCCCGGGTGGCATGCAGCCGATGGCGGGCCGCTAGGCGGGTGAGCGCGTGGGCGCTGTCCTGGGTGGCGGGGATGCTCCAGCGCTTGCGCTTGGGGTCGTAGTGTCGCTCGGGCAGGGCGCGCACGTCGGCGTGGAGCTGCTCGTCGAAGGAGAACGCCAGCAGGAAGTGGCCGTGCTCGGCCCACAGGGCGCGCACGTGGCGATCGGGGGGCGTGTCGGGGGCGACGAGGCTGGTGGCGGCCAGGTCGCAATGGGCGGCGGCCAAGTCGCAGGCGGCGCGGGTGACGCCGGGCCCCCAGGCCTCGTGGGGCACGCCAGCCAGACGGGTCAGGAATGCGAGGTCGCGGGGGTCGAGGCGGTCGGGCCGCTGCAGCAGCGCGGCGACGGCCGCGGCGGCAGGGTCGGTGCTCGAGCTGGGCGTGGTGGTCGGGGTCCGGGCGTGCTGCACGGCCTCGTGAAGGTTGCCGGCGGCCTGTGAGGAATCCGGGCTAGGTGCCGTAGCGGGCTCGGGCGGTGCCGGTCGGCCGGTAGGTGCCCAGTGCGCTGCCCGGCTCGAGCAGACGCCGGCGTTGCAGCACGGCGAGGTCGGCTCTGACGTGGGCTGGGTCGCGGCGCAGCAGCGCGGCCAGATAGGCGGCGGTGACCGTCGTGGTGGAGTCGGGGCAGCGGCGAACGATCTCGGCGATCATGGTGCGCTGGCGGTCGGTGAGGTCGTCGCTCATCGGGCGCGACCGGGCATCGGGGTGGACATGACCGCTGCCTAAGGGCGGCCTGTGCGGAACGCGGCGTGTGATTCGGCTCGCCCCCGGCGAGCCGGCCGCGGGTCAGGCGGCCTTGTTGCGGGCGCCCAGGCGCTGGCCCAGGCGCTTGCGCAGGTCCAGCCACAGCAGCACGCGGTTGCCGACCACGGCGGTCAGTGCGCCCGGGGTGAGCAGTTCGTTGTCGACGCGTTCGCGCGTCCAGCGGCCGGAGCCCTCCAGCGCGCGGGCGTGGACGACGGCCTCGACCAGCTGCTGGGCGTAGACCTCGCGCACGCCGGCGATGACGAGGACGTCGGCGCCGTGGGCGGCGTCGAATTCCTCGAGGGCGTCGGCCTCGAGGTCCTTGTAGCTGCGGAAGTCGGCGTTGATGGTCAGCGTGTTGGTGGCGCGCTCCCAGCGCGCGGCGAGGTCCTCGAGGTCGCCGGGCGCGCGGCTGTCGTCTTCGGCGGTGATCCACAGGACCTCCGGGATCCAGCCGTTGAGCGTCTTGAGCAGCTGCTCGCGGCGGCGAGCAGCTGCCGCTTCGGGATCCTCGTCCGGCTCGGCGGCGGCGGGCTGTGAGACGGGCGCGCTCTCGCCGGGGCTCGCTAGCGGGCCCGCCGCGACCTCGAGCTGGGTCTGTTCGGTCTGGGCGAGCTCCTGGGTGACCTCGCTGCCGACGGCGACCATCACTCCGACGTCGCCTTCGCTGTCGGTCGTGGGGTCGTGTCGGTCGGGCTGGCGGCTGGGCGGCTCGGCGAGGTCCTCGCCGTGGCCGGGAAGCTGGGCGACGGGCGGGATCGACGGGGTCGGGCGGCGGTCCTTGCGGTGGGCGCGCAGAGCGAAGAGTTCGACGTGGCGGATGATCCGCTTGGCGTAGCCGCGGCCGGAGTCGTCGCTGGAGGCCAGCGCGATGCGGCGCATCATGTCGGCGAGTTCGGTGGGCATCCGGCGTCGGAACCGGGTGGCCCACTGGCTCCACGGGAGGTCGTCGTTGGCGCCGCGGGCGCTCGTGGGCATGCGCAGGCGGGTGCGGGCGGTGTCGCTGTCGATGCCGTCGCTGTGCGGCTCGACGTAGAGCACGACCCGGTCGGCCCCCAGGCGGATGCCGAACTCGCTGAGGCGCGCGTAGCCGCCGTGCGAGGTCTCGCGAACCTCGTAGAGCTCGTCGTGCCAGAGTGCCGCGACGTGCCCGCCGGCGCACCATTCGCCGCTGTCGCGGCCGCGGGCTTCGGGGTCGTCGCTGAGCAGCCACCAGTGCGCGGTCGCGTTGCCCAGGTCGACGGTGCCGTTGGCGGCGACGCGGTCGGGGTCAGACAGGAAGTGGCCGGTGCCGTAGGCGCGGGTCAGCTGGCCGGGCTGCCAGCTTCCGGGCTTGATCTCGTTGCCCTCGCGCACGAACACCTCGACGTCGTCGGGCAGCCGGAAGAAGCGCATGTTCAGCGACCGGATCAGCCAGCGCTGGCGGCCCTCCTGCACGGCGGCCGGGGCGATCGTGGTGTCGTCGCGCTCGTCGTGGCCCAGGAGGGTGATCTGGGTGCCGTGATCGCGCTCGCGCAGCAGGTAGGGCTTGTCGTCGTCGGTCAGCGGCCGGAAGTAGTTGGCGGCGCCGGCAGCGTCGTCGCGCTGGGGCACCAGCCCCCACGGGTCGTCTTCGCGCTCGCCGTGGCGGCAGAAGGTGACGGTCGCGCCCTGCCCGTGGTGCCAGGAGCGGTATACGACGCCGGCGGGGCTGACCGCGGCGCCGCTGATCTTGGCCCCCACGCCCTTGTTCTTGCCGCGGCCGATGTCCTTGCCGGAGCTGGCCAGGCTGTTGAGGAAGCGCAGCATCTGCGGCCCGGTCATGCCGATGCCGGTGTCGGTGACCGACAGCTTTCGCAGGTGCCCGTCGGACTGCTCGACAAGCGCCCAGTCGACGTCCCAGACGACCTGGCCGCGGGCGCCTGGCCCCAGCGCGCGGACCGCCTCGATGCCGTTGAGCGTGAACTCGCGCACGAACTGCAGCGGCCCAACGTCGGTGGCCATGTTGCGCACCAGGTCGGAGCTGTTCTCGGTGGTGATCTCGAGGATCGGGGCGACGCTGGCAGCCATCGTCAGCGGGCGGTCGTGGCGGTCACGGCGGTCATCGAGGCGGCCATGATGCACGCCTTCTCAGACGGCGAGAACGGTCGGTTGCAATGCCCGCGCAAAGTGCGATCAATCCGTGTCTCCGCCACCGGGTTGGTGATGGTCGGCGGGGTCGTCGAAGGCCTCCTGCAGACCGGCGGGTCCGCTGCCAAAGAGGCGGCGAAGGGCGCGCGGCGAGGGGACGCGGACCTGGTCGAGGCGGGCGACCGCGTCGGGCCCGCGGGCCTGGGCGCGAGCGCGATCGAGGTCTTGAAGCGTGGGGCGAAACCCGAAGGTCTGCTCCCATTCGCGCAGCGCCTGGACGGCGGTCTCGCGCGTCCACGTGCTGGGTGCGCTGGTCGGGCGACACGACGCGCACAGCGCCGACGAGCGGCCCTTGCGCAGATAGGTCGTCGGTCGGCCGCAGCGGCGGCAGGTGCCGCGTCGCAGGAGCCGGAACTCGCGATGCTTGGCGTTGGTCGGGTCGTAGCGGTAGGCGTCGATCGTGCGTGGGCTGACGCCGAGGCGGCTGGCGATCTGGCCGCGCGGGACGCGCTGCGCCGTGAGAGCCTCGGTGAGTGCGACCATCACCTGGCGGCGGTAGGCGGCCAGCGCCCGGCCGCTGGCGGGGATCGCCGCGGGGTCGACGTCGCCGGCGATCAGCGCGGCGGTCTCCCAGGGTTCCAGGCCGAGGTTGGCGGCGATGTCGGCCAGCGTGTAGGCGGGCTCGCCTGTGGCGGGCGTGGTTTCCTGCCATTGGGCGCGGGCGATGCGCGTGGCGGCGCGGATCTCGTCGGGGTCGCGATCGCGCAGCGTGCTCGACATGACCGACGACGCTAGGGGTTCGTCAGCGCTGCACGCCGGGCCGGTTGGAGTGGAAGTCGCCGCCGCAGCCCAACTCGCCCCAGATGCCGCGCTTTGCGCGCCGGGCGGCCACGCGGGCGTCCTCGAGGCGATCGGCGAGGTCGAGGTCGCGGCCGCGGAAGCGGTAGACGGTGGCGAGGCCTTCGCGTACGAGGATTTCCTGGACGCTGACGGGCCGCCGGCCGACGTACACGTAGGCCAGCAGGCGGCCGTAGTGGTCGGTCTGCTCGCCAGCGGAGTTGGTCTGCAGGCGCACACGGCGCCCGCCGCCGGCGAACGCGTCGGCCAGCCCGTCTCCGCTGCGGTCGACCGGGCGACGCGCGAGCAGCTGGACCGTGCGCGCCTTGGCGTGGCGAGCGCCGCACTCGTCGTCGCCGATCTCTGGCGTGTCGATGCCCAGCAGGCGCACGCGCGCGGTGCTCGATCCGTCGCGGATCGTGATCGTGTCGCCGTCGGCGACGCTCACGACCTGCGCGCGCCCCTTCGGGGTCTCGGGCTGCGATCCCATCAGGCCGTTGAGCGAGCCGCACCCGACCAGGACGGCCGACACGACGCCGGCGCCCAACAGCAGCACCCGGGTGCCGCGCAGACCCGCCCAGACGGCGCGCACCAGCGCCGACAGCAGCAGCCAGCGCGTCAGCGAGCGCCCCACCGGTTCTCCTCCCCCACGCCGCCTGCGCGGATCTCGTTCACGGCCGGGCTCCTGGACGTCGCGCTCTGGCGTGCAGGCGCGTCCAGGCACGCGCGGTGAGGACGGCGCCGGCGACTGCCGCCGGCGCCCACAGCAGGATGTCGTCGCCGGCGAGCACGGCGCTGGTTGCTGCCAGCAGAACCGTCGCCGAGAAGCCCAGCCTGAACGCGTGGATGATCGGCGGCGCCTTCACACGCTGGCTCCGAAGCGGCGCAGCAGATCGTCCAGCTGGGCGGGCGCGTAGCCGAGCGCGCGCACGATCTCCTCGGCGTCGCGGCGGCGCATCTCGGTCTTGTAGTGGCCGCCGTACACACGCCCGTCGGGCTTGCGCTGGCGCGAGGCGGCGTACTTGCCTAGGCGCCGGCCGAGCTCGGCGGGGTGCCAGTCCAGCCGGCGAGCGAGCGAGGAAACGTTGAGGTCGGGGTCCTCGAGCTGCTGGTAGGCCAGCAGCCGGCGCAGCGGCGCGTTGGGGACGGTGCGCGTGTCGGGACTCGCGGCGGCGGACATGGCGGCGAGGTGCTGCTCGAGCAGTCGCACGAACCGCGTCGGGCTGATGTTCATCGTGGCCGCGGCGATGGCCACGACGTTCTGCTCGTGCTCGGTGAGCTCCAGCTTCTGCTCGAAGCTGAGCTCGAGGCGCTCGGCGAGCTCGTCGAGGTCGAGGTGCTGGGCGGCCAGGCGCACGGCCCGCTCGCGCCGTGCCGTGCATGCGCGGCAGCGACGGTTCGGGTTCTCGTCGCACAGCCGGCACGTGTCGGGGTTGACGCCGGAGGGCGGCTCGAGGCTCAGCTGGCGCATCGCCTTGGCGCTGAGGAGCGACAGCTGTTCGGCATGCCCCCTTGTCGAGGGCGCGGGAGGATCCCCCCCGGGCGGGATGAACCCGATGGCCTCCTGGACGGTGATGGTGTTGGGCATGGCGCTCCTCCGTCGGCGTCGCTGGGAATGACCGACGAATGTAGTCGCCATCACGGACAGTATGCGCGCGAGGAGGTGCGGGGCCCAGAAACACGTAGAGCCAGACTTGGTCGTCTGCTCTCCCCCGCGCCCGCGCGGACCGGGCCCACAAACACGTAGAGCCAGATTCGGTTCGGCTGCTCGTTCGCCCCGGCGGCGGCGCCGGCCCGAACACCGCCCTAGAAACACGTAGAGCCCGATCCGCAGCCGGTCCTCCCACGCGCGCGATGGGAGGACCGGTGCCACGTCAGAACGTCGCAAGCCCGGGCTGCATGATCGACAGGGCAGCGCGGGTTGCGTGGGACGGCATGAGCTACGCCGCCTTGCGGAGATCGAAGTCCAGGAGCCACCGCTCGAACGTCTCGTTGCACAGGACGACCGGCGACCGCTTCGCGCGAAGGAGCTCGATCGCCTCCGCCGCCGGCATGCCGTCGAGTACCAGCGCCAGCGCTCCGATGAGGGCGGAGCGGTTCAGGCCCGCCTGGCAATGCACGAGGACCTTCGCGCCGTCCTTGCTGCGCTCCTCGTTGACCATGTGCGCCAGCCCGACGAGCGTCTTCATCGGAGGTAGGTCGGCGGAGTCGTAGAGGTGCACCTCGACCCGGCGCGTGTTAGGGCCGAGCCGGTACCGCTCCCACGGGTAGGCCGACAGCAGGAACGTGAAGTCGTCCGGGAGCTGCACGCCATCGATGCAGCCGCCCGTCCACAGGTTTCCCTCGATGTGCGAGATGAGCGGCACGTTGAACGCGCCGTCCTTCCCCGCCTCGAGCGCCGCGCAGGCGTAGCCCTCGATGTGGTGGGACTCGAAGTCCGCGATCAGGTCATCGGTCATCAGTCCGTTGCTCCGTTTCGGTGTCTCTGGTGTTGGACATCGGGGTCCCTTCTGGTCGGTGTCGGTTCGGGCCGCGCGCGCGGCGGCGCGCCGCTTGAGGGCGCGCCGATGCGCGCTGCCGGCGGGCGGCAGCGCGCTGGTCCCCGGCGGGGCGCTGGGGGTCGGCTCGCGAGAGGCGGCGGCCGCTGCGGCCAGCCACGCTTCGGCTGGCGTGAGTGGCTCGTCGCGGCCGGATTGCCGTGGGCTCACGTGGCGTCCCGAACCGCTTCGATGGCCACGCCGAACATGGCCGCGGAACGTACGAGTCGCCTGTGGCAACTCGGCCGCCGTCCGGCGCGCCCGGGTCAGGCGGCCTGCCGGCCGGAAGACGCCGCGGCTGGGCGCACGACGTCGAACGAGACGGGCTCGACGGGCCGCAGGGCGCGCCCGCCGAGCCGGTACACGCCGGCGGCGACCGCGACGAGGAACGCGTCGCGGGGGCGCTCGAGGTCCTCGATCGGGATCTCGACCGCGGCCAGGTTCGCGCGGCGAATGCGCAGGCGGACGGTGGTGTCGTTGCCCATCCCGTACTCGTCGACGTCGAAGGCGAGCCCGCCGCGCTCGTCGCAGCCGATGAGGCGCGCGTGCGGCTCGTGCTCGGCGGCGAGCGCCGCGTCGACGCTGTCGTGCCACACGAGCTCGGTGTCGTTGCCGGTGCTCCAGGCGTAGCGGATCTCGTCGTCGTCCTCCAAGCGCGCCGCCATGCGGCGAATCGCGCTCTCGACCTGGTCGCGCAGCTGGGCGGGGCGTGCCAGGCCCGACTCGAGCAGATCGATGGCCAGCCGGTGCAGCTGGTCGTTGGGCATGTCGATGCTCCTGTCTTCGCGGGTGTGGTCGTGATCAGCGCCGGACGCCGGGGTCGGTGGCCTCCAGCGCGGCGCGCAGCCGGCGGATGCGGTGCACGATGTGCCCGTCGGTCGCGTTGATGTGGGCGTCGTGCTCCTCGTCGGGCTGGACGTAGTCCAGGAGCTCCTTGAGGTCCTGCTGCAGTCGGGAGTCGAGCGCGATCTCGGTGGGCGCCTGGCTGCGGTTGCGCGGCTGGTGCATCCGCCGGCGCGCCTCCTCGAGCACGGCGCTGTGGCGCTCGTAGGCGTCGCGATCGCCGTACTCGTTGTGCTGCCAGGTCCGGGGGTCCAGCATGCGCGACTCCGGGGGCGAGAGGACCTCGAGGTCGATGACCAGGCGCACCGCTTCGAGCGCGCGCCCCGACAGCGTGACCTGGCCGCCTGGGACGGGGTTGGGCTCCGTCGGCTGCGTGATGGGCGCCATCGCGCCGGTCTGGCGGTCGTAGACGAACCAGGTCGGGTCGTTGAGCTGCACGTCTTGGACCGCGGCCTCGACGGCCTCGGTCGGGGTGGTGACGTCGGTGTCGTTGGGGTCGTAGCCCTGGATGAGGCTGACGACGAACCGCTCGCGAGGCTCGACGTAGATGGAGGCGACCTCCTCGGGGCGGAAGCCGCGCGGCGGCCAGGCGCCGCTGGCGGCGACGGCGAAGTCGTCGTTGAGGGTCAGCGGGAGCACGTCGCAGGTGGCGCCGGCGGCACGCGCGCCCGCCGCGAACCGGTCTGCGACGTCCTTGCGAACGGGCCCGTGCAGGCTGCGCTGCCCGTCGATGGCGACGGAGACGGCGAACAGGTCGACGGTCTGTGTGGTCATGAATGGGTCTCCCCTCGTGGGGTCGTGAAGCGTGGTTGGGGTCGCGCTCAGGCGCGCGCCAGATCCTCGAGCGCCTCGGCCGCGCGCTTGCGGTGGTCGGGCCGGGCGAGGTTGAGGATCGGGATGCCGTGGCGGCAGGCGATCCTCAGCGCCTGCCCGGTGCCGCCCGTTGCGGGCGAGATCTCGCGCAGCGCGGTGGCCGCGTCGGGGGTCCAGCACACGACGGCGCTGACGGGCGTGCGCAGGTCGCGCCCGAGCACCTGGTGGCCGTTGCGGGCGACCAGGGCGCGCACGCCTCTTCCGAGCCGCGGCCAGGCCGGATGGAGCGCTGCGGCCAGGTCGAAGGCCTCGGGCTCGGGGCGCTCGATGATCGTGCCGGCCTGCAGCGGCACGGACCGCTCGAAGGTCGGCCAGGGCAGGTACACCTCGGCCTGGCGGCCGGCGCCGCGCTCGAACGCCTGGTCGCAGCCCGGCGCGTGACCGGTCCGGCAGGTCCAGCCGCGCTGCCGAAGGCGCCGGGCCAGCCGCTCGATGAGCTCGAGCACGTCGCCGGGTGCGCGCCGCGAGCCGATGCCCGCGTAGATCCGGTGCCGGCCGGTCATGACGCGCCCCCGTCGGCGGCGAGCGCGAGCTGGACGGCCGGGTCGCTGGAGGCGCGCTGCTGGCGATCGAGGGCGCGGCCTGGGATGCGGTACAGCCACAGGCCCATGTCGTGGCCGGCCTCGTCGACGTCGTCGACGTCGCGTCGGGTCGCTGCGAGCGCGGCGGTCTGCGACCGGTTGGACCAGGTGCCGCCGCCCGCGTTGGGGCGGGCGGAGCGCACGCGCCGAAAGCCGCACGTGCGGTACAGGTCGCCCGTCTTGTACGGGAGGCTGTAGGTGGTCGCGGCGACGATCGCCCCGTCGCCCCAGTAGCGGTCGAACAGCACGGCCAGGTAGTCGCGCCAGAGTCGCAGGGCGGCCACGAGGCAGCGCTGGTGGCGCTGGTCGGGCGCGCGGCAGATCCGGGCGAGCTCGACCGTGTTGCGCCGGTGCAGGCCCAGCGTCCCGTCGACGACGCGGTTGATGGGGTCGGCGGACACCATGACGGCGGCGGGCTGGCCGAAGGCCTGCATCACCCAGCCGTCGAAGCAGAACGGCCGCCGGTAGGGCCGGCCGGCGCGATGGGTCTCGTCGGGTGCGTGCAGCGGGTGCTGCCACTCGACGAGGAGGTCGCTGACCTCCCGCTTGCTGGCCTCGATGATGCTGATGACCGGTCCGCCGCGATGCCCGCCGCGCGCCTGGCGGTTGTGGGCTTCGTAGGCGGCCTGCGGCCAGGTCGCGCCCGGGAGCGTCGCCTGGCCACCGTGGGGCAGCGCGACGTGCAGGTCGGGCGGCGTCGGGTCGACGTGCGGCGGTCTGGGGATCGTCGGGCGACCCGATTGCGGCGCGCGCGACGTTCGCGTGGCGGCGGTGGGCGTGTTGGGCATAGGGTCCTCCTCGTGGGAGCCGGTTAGGCCGCCGCGCGGCGGGCGGCACGGGCCTGCGGGGTGATGTGCAGCCGGCTCAGGTGGTCGGCGTGCATGGCGGGCAGCTCGGCGCGGACCTGCATGAGCGTCAGGCCCAGCCAGTTGCGGCCGGTGAAGCCGCCGGCCGCGTCGCGGCAGCCCCATCGGTAGTCGTAGGGCGAGTCCTCGGCCAGCGGGGCGTCGCCGGTGAGCAGCAGGTAGGTGCGGTAGGGCTCGAGCACGAACTTGCCGCGGTTGGCGACGAGCGCGACCGAGCGGCTGATGCCGTCGTCCCAGCCTGGCCGCAGGCCGATCTGGCGGCCGCGTTCGCCGCGGGGGCCGCCGCGCTGCTTGGCTGCGCGCGGGTTGGGTGCCGCGAGGATCCACTCGAACTCCTCGCGCGACCTGGCCTTGCAGGCGTGGAAGTAGTGCTCGGCCGTCGGGATCTCGTACAGCGGCGCCGGGTCCGGGTGCCCGTACCAGCCGCCGGGCAGTTGCAGTCCCGGGGTCGGCGCGAACATCGACAGCGGGCCGCTCCAGAAGTACAGGGTGCCGGGGCGATCCCAGGGCCCCTCGCTCTGGACGAGCATGTCAGCGGCCCCAGGCGGCGCGGGCCGTTGCGGCGGTGGTGCGTGGCGCCGTGGGTGGGCGCTTCGCGGTCGTGGGCATCGGTTCTCCGGTGTCGTGGATGAAACGACGAAGCGCCGAGACTGAGCTCGGCGCTTCGCGACTGCGTTGGATGCCGTGGCGGGCGGCTACCAGGGCACGTTGCCGGCGCCCGCGGTGCCGGCGCCGACGGGCTGGGCCGCCGGCGGGATCGCGGGCGGGGCGCTGGGCGGCGGCCCGATCGGCTGCGGCTGCCCGACGGGCTGCTGGCCGACCGGCTGCGGCTGGATCGGCTGGCCCGGCTGCTGCATCTGGGCCGGCTGCATGCCGGGCACCATGCCCGGCACCGGCGGCGTGTAGCCGGGCGTCTGGTACTGGCCCGCGCCCGGGGCCGGCTGCTGGGCGAGGCCGCCGCGGTCCATGAACTGGACGTTGAGGGCGTGGATCTCGATGACGCTGCGCTTGCGCCCGGGCTGCTGGGTGTCGTCGTACTCGCGGAACTTCACCTTGCCGGCGACGACGACGTGGGAGCCCTGGGTCAGCGCCTGCGCACAGCGCTCGGCCTCGCGGCCGAAGGCGATGACGTCGATGAAGTTGGTGTGCGTGTACCACTCCTCGGTGTTCTGCCGCTTGACGCGCTCGTTGCTGGCGATGCGCATCGCGCAGACGCTCCCGTTGTTGCCGCGCAGCTCGGGGGCGCGGACGAGGTTGCCGCTGATGGACACCTGGTTGATGTCGACGCGGCGGCTGTCGCTGGTGTTGGACAAGAGGGCCTTCCCTTCTGAAGGTCGTTGACTGCCGAGAAATGTAGTCGTCTGTTCGGACAGCATGGTCTGGGGTGTGTGCCGGATCGGCGGCCTGTGGCGGCCGGGCTCACAGCAGGCCGAGCTGCGCGCCGACGGGCGCGCTGACGCCGTCGACGACGTCGACCCAGCCGCCGTCGACACATGCGCGGGTGCGCACCGCCGGCTTGCCGCACGCCGGCGGCGGCGGCTGGTGCATGTGCCCGGTGGCCTCGAACTCCCGGGCTAGCACCCACGGCGTGCATGAGAGGCCCGCCAGCAGGGCCCAGGGGAGCCGCTCGGCGCCGCAGCCCGGGCAGCGGATGCCGCGGATGAGCCCGTGGTCGTCTGGGAGCGCGATCCGGTCGGGCTCGGGGCAGCGGGCCGGGTCCCAGCCGGGGAACTTGTAGGAGCTGCCGGCGAGCGCGTAGCCGGGTGACACGCCGCCGTCGGGCTGCTCGCGCCAGTGGTGGCCGTCCTCGCACTCGTGCCACAGCATGGGCGGCACGCCGTCGGGATGCAGCCGCCGCGCGAGCTGCTCGTCGACGAGCCCCTGCTGTATGAGGCTCGCCCACGTCCGCTGCGGGTCGCTGTGGCTCATGCCGCCGCCTTCACGTCGTCGTCGTCGTCGGGCGACTCGAGGTCGACGCCGACGTAGACGGGAGCGTCGTTGAGCCCGATGCGGATGCGCGGGCCCGGGGAGCCGACGTCGCCCGCGAGCGCGTGCGTGGTGTCGACGAACACGACGGGCGCGGCATCCGGTCCGGCCGAGCGCGTGATGGTCGACGAGACGCCGCGCAGGCTGCAGCGCTCGTACTCGCCCGCTTGCGTCGGCTCGTCGAAGACCTCGGTGAAGTACTGGCGCAGCGCGGCGGCCAGTGCGCTGCCGTCGGCGCCGGCGTGCGCGAGGATCGCGCGGTACCTGGCGGCCGACAGCAGCGGTCCGTCGACGTCCCAGTCTCGGTCGCGTGGCTCGTCCCATCCGGGCTGCCAGTCCACGCACCGGCCCGCATACCCGTCGCGGTCGGGCAGGTCGAAGATCGCGAACGGGATCGCGGCGTTGACGAGCGCGTCGCGCAGACCGGCGTCGACCAGCTGGTTGATGCCGTCGACGGCGTCCCCGACGCGGAACTCGAGGATGCGGCTTCGGCCGGACTCGTACTCCGAGTCGGGTTCGCAAGGGGTGTGGTCGTCGGGGTCGAGGAGGTCGCTCTTGACGAGTGCGTCAATGATGCGCAGCCCGTCCTCGTAGCGCACGGGCGCGTCGAGGATGCGGGCGGTGGCCTGGTAGCACTCGGGCATGCGTGCTCCCTTCTGCGCCCTTGGCGGGCGCACGAGTGGTGGTCAGGTGGCGCGGCGCGATCGCCGCGCGGCCGCTAGGCGGCAAACAGCGCCGGGGCCTGCTCGGCGGGCCAGAGGACCTCGTCGAGCAGGCGGGCGGCGCTGAAGGCGATCGCGTGCGGGTTGAGGTCGCCGGCGATCACGCGGCGGCCGAGGAGGTGGGCCTGCTCGGCGATGCTGCTGGCGCCGGTGAACGGGTCGACGACGAGCTCTCCTGGGTCTGAGTGCGCGTAGACCAGTCGCCACGCCAGCCGGGCGGGGAGCATGTTGTCGTAGGTCAGCAGGCCATGTCGGGTCCGTTCGACGCGGCCGTTGTCGTCCCACACGTCGAGCGGGTAGTCGACGCCGGAGCGTGCCTTGGGCAGGTCCGGTGGGGTGTTCCACACGCGGGCGGGGTGGTCGCGCGGGCCGCGGCACATCGTGGTCACGGTCCAGTGCGCCATCGCCGGGCGGCGGGTGGTGCGCAGCGCGAACTGGCGGCGTGCGGCGATCGAGGCGACGAACGTCAGGCCGGCGTCCTCGGCGGCGAGCTGGTGGATGGCCGCCTGCTGGGGTCCGGTGACGACGACGAGCTGTCCGCCCGGGCGCAGCGCGGCGGCGGCCGCGGCCACCCACCGGTAGGTGAACTCGCGGTACTCGCCGGGGTCGACGTCCTGGTAGCCGGGCACGACCTTGCGGCGCTGGCTGTAGACGCGGCGGGCCAGCCCCTCCCCCGTGCCGCCGCGGCCGCGCTCGAGCGCGTAGGGCGGGTCGGTGACGACGAGGTCGGCGGGCTCGTCGAGGTCCTCCAGCAGCGCGATCGCGCCCTGGAGGCGCAGCTCGAACTCGGCGATCGTCGCCGCGGCGTGGATGAGGATCATCCGCCGCGGCTGGTCGCGCGGTCCGTCGATCACCCAGGTGGCGCGATCGACACGGCGGCCGGTGCCCTTGGCGCGGGCGTGCTGGAGCGCGCCGCGGACGCGCCGGCGCCAGCGACGGTCGCCGGGATGGATCTCGTCCAGGCCGCCGTCGCGGGTCACGTCCACGGTGGTCTCGACGATGCGGTAGAGCTCGTCGAGGGTGTAGGTGCCGGCGCGCAGGGTGCGCACGACATCGGCTTCAGTGCGAAGCGCCATCGGCGCGACCTCCTTTCGGGTCGGGTGATGAGCGGGTCGGTCAGGGCGCGTCGATCGCGCCGAGGACTCGCCGGGCGAGGTCGCGCAGCCGCTGGGCGGCGGCGGGGTGGCCTGCGCGCTCGAGGCGCTGGGCGTCGGCTTCGCGGCTGGCGCGGAAGTCGTCGCGTTCGCCGGGGTCGCGCAGGTCGCCGCGGCCGGGGTCGATGTCGAGGATCTCGACGCGGAGGCCGTCGGCGAAGACCGCGTACTCGTTGGCGTGGTCGGGGTCGCGCAGGCAGATGACGACGACGTCGGGCCGGTCGGTCGTGGTGGTGTCAGCCACGTCAGGTCTCCTTCTGGGTCAGGCGGCCGGGCGGGCGGCGAGGGCGCCCTGGCCGGGCGGGTAGGGCTGGTCGTAGAGCGCGTTGAAGGGCCTGAACGCGCCCAGGTAGAGGGCGTCGACGACCTGGACGGTGAGCACGTGCAGGTCGGGCTCGAGCTCGGTGTGGTCGATGACGACGATGTCGGCGGGGTCGACGCGGGCGCCGGCGGTGAGGGCGCGGTAGTCGACGCGCGCGACGAGGCCGATGGTCGGGTCGATGATGAGCGCGGGCCCGTCGCCGACGAGGGCGATCTGGGCGTGGTTGCCGACGGCGTTGCCGCCGTCCCAGCCGATGATGCGCAGGTCGTCGACGGGGTCTCCGGCGAGGCGCAGCAGGTGCCAGGTCAGGGCGGCGTATCCGGCGCAGTCCAGGCGCGGGGAGCCCAGCAGGCCGGCCAGCGAGTACTGAAATGAGGAGCCGTAGGGGGCGGCGCGCTGGGCCGCGAGCGCGGCGATGATCGCGCGGCGGGCGTGGCCGGCGAGGTCGGCGAACCGCTCGCCGAGGACGGCCTGCAGCTGCGCGTCGCAGGCGTCGATGAGGGCGCGGATCGTCACGGCGGGGTGGCGGCGCAGGTCGCCGCGCAGGTGGTCGTGCAGGCAGGCGAGCTGGTGGTGGACGACGGGGCCCGCCGGCGCGGCGGCCGGCGCGAGGGCCGACAGCGCGAGGGCCGACAGGACGGCAAGCAGGCAGCGCTGAGCGCCGCTCGCGATGGAACGCATGTGGTCTCCCTTCGGAGAGGTCGGTGTGAGGGGCCGGCGCGGCGCGCGCCGGCTCGTGGAGTGCCGGCGCTGGGCCGGTTAGGCGACGAGCCTCAGCTGCGGCGGCTGGCTGGCGGCGGCGAGCCCGTCGGGCAGGGTGATGTCGCGCCAGCGGCTGTAGCGGCTGGAGTCAAACGACGTGGCGCCGATCGACGCTGCGTAGCGGATCCGGCGGCGGCTGCTGATGCGCCCGAAGTGCACGTGCAGGCCCTCGCGGCGTGCGCGGGCGACGAGCTGTGCGCACTCGGGCCCATACCGCCACTGGTCGCTGCCGCCGACGAAGACGCCGGCCAGGGACGGGTGCCCCCATGGAACGCGGCCGGGCTTTTCGGCTCCGTCTTGCAGGACGTAGGCCAACGGGAGGTGCGCCAGCCAGGGCATCCAGAACTCCCAGCGTTCACGGGTTGCGTGGCTGTCGCCGACCGGCGCGCACCGCGGTGTCTGCTCGGCGGGACGGCAGTGGGTGCTGGCCCCGCAGGCGCAGCGCACGACGTCGGGGACCGTGCACCACAGCAGGTTCCGGTGGGTCGCGGGCAGCGGCTCGACGGGGATGTGCGCCTCGCGGCCCTGGCCGTCCTCGGTGCGCTGGACGAGCCCGGGCCAGGCGCGGTCGAGGCGGGCGGCGATGCTGGGCCAGCCGACGATCCGCCCGTACATCGACATGACCGCTCGCGGGTCCAGGCCGTGGAAGCACCCGTTGTCGAAGGCGACGGGCATCTCGTGGAGGCTCTCCTGCAGGCGGGCGTGGCAGCCGGGTACGCACAGGCGGCCGAGGTTGGGGTGCCGCCAGCGGCGCAGCGTCGGCTGCGCCGCGGTGGTGAGCAGCAGCATCGGCCGCTCAGGCGGGCTCGGGTCGCCGGTTGAAGACGACGTGCACGAGCACCTCGGCGACCGCATACCGGACGGGCATGCGCTCGTCCTCGTCCAGGCGCACGACGATCTCGTAGCGGTCGCGGTCGATCTCGTCCAGCCGGGCGCTGTCGGGATCGTCGACGTCGGCGTCGGGGTCGGCGTTGGCGATGATCTGGCGGCGGCCGTTGCTGGGGTCGTGCTCGATGCCGATCACGTGCAGGACCTGGCCGCCGGCGCGGATCTCGTCGCCAATATCGACCGGCGGCGGATCGCCGGCGAGCTCGTCGAAGTCGAAGTAGCAGACGGCCCGATGGCTGTCGGCGGACAGGATCGCCTCGGCCGCCGCCCGCTCGACGGCGTCGACGCTGTCGCAGACGCGCAACCGGTACGTCGACCTCGGCCCGCCCAGGACCAGCACGTAGCGACCGCCGGGGATGTACTTGAGGTCAGCCTGCCGGCTGTGCTCCCTGTCGCCGCCGGCGACGTCGCTGGTCTCGTAGGCGCGGGCGAGCGCGTCCAGGCGGGCGCGGCGGGTGGCGTGGATGCCGCGTGGCAGGGTCGGGGTCATCGGGTCGGGTCCTCCGTCGGGTTGGGCGGGTCGGGCAGGCCAGCCTCGCCGCGGCTGATCGGGAACGAGAAGCGGGCGCCGTCGTCGTCGTAGAGCTGGGCCATGCCCGGGCCGGCAGGGGCGACCCAGCGCCGCTGGCCGGCGACGCGCAGGTGCATGCACGCCTCGCTGTAGGGCAGCTGCACGCGGACGGCGTCGGCGGGCAGGCCCGCGGGCCGCTCGACCCTGGGGCCGCTCATGCGCTGGCCGCCACGAGCCGCTCGAGCGCGGTGCGCAGGTCCGGGTAGGCGAACGGGACCGCCACGACGGTCACCGGCGTGCCGGTCGTGCGGGCGCGCGGGTTGCCGGGCCCGAGCTGCAGGATCGGGACGCCGTCGAGGTGCGGGGCGGCGGCGTCGATCAGGTCGGCGCTGACGATCGCCGCGTGCGGCCGGCGACGGCGCAGCGTGGCGGGAACGCCGTCGGGGGATGCGCTACAGACGACGTCGAAGCCGTCGCAGACGAGGTTGTCGACCAGGAACGCGGTCGTGGCGGGATCGCTGGTGATGACGGCGATCCCGTCGAAGCGGTCAGACACGGGGTCCTCCTGTCGTTGATGCGGCCGCGCGCCGGGCACGCGGTGGCGTGCCGGCGTGAGCGGGCGCGGCAGCGGGAATGCGTGTGACGCCCTGCGTGGCGCCGGGGGCGCTCTAGCCCCAGATCGCCTCGACGATGCGCTCGAGGATGACCTCGATCGTGTTGGGCGGGTTGGCGTTGCCGATCAGCTTGACCTGGTCGCGCTTGCTCCAGTCGCCCAGCCGGTAGCTGGCCTCGAAGCCGTGGGCGCGCTTGAGCTCCTCGGGCTGCATCATCCGTAGGCGGCTGGTCAGTACGAGCTCCTCGATGTCGTCATCGGACAGCTCGGCGGCGTCGACGCTGGTGGCGAGCCGTTCGTCGGCGGGCGCCTGGACGAGGCCGTGGCGATCGACGGTGGTGACGGTCGGCAGCGGCTCGTCGACGTCGCGTTGCAGGAAGGTGCCGTAGTAGGCGACGGTCGCCGCCGGCGGTTGCAGGACGCTGTGGCTGTCGGTGGTCGTGATCGCCCCGATCGGCTCGTCGGCGGTGCGCGCCCACCCGTTGCTGGGGCCGCCGTAGTTCGCGATCGCCGCCGCGGGCGGCTGGAGCACATAGTGCTTGGAGCCGGTCGTGGTGGTCGACACCGCGTCGGTGGCGACGTCGCGCGGCGCGTTGTGGGTCATGTTGCTGATCGCGGCCGCGGGCGGCTGCAGCAGCGCCCTGTCCGGGGTGCAGGTGGTGGCCGCCATCGGGTCGTTGACGTCGCGGATGCGGGTGCGCGAGCCGGGCCGCTCGAACAGGTTGCCGCCGATCTGGGCGATCGCGGCCGGCTGCAGCAGGCCGTGGTGGGTACCCGACGCGCACACGGTCGACAGCGGCTCATCCAGGGTGCGTGACTCGTTGCCTCCGCCCGTGCGGCCGGGGTCGCCGCGCAGGTCGACGATCGCGTCGGGCACATCCATGGTGGCGAGGTCCTGGCGGGCGGGCGGTTCCGGTAGCGGCCGCGCGCTGATGGCCAGGGTCGGCTTCGTGCCCGGGCCGCTGAGGCGCATGGCCCCGTAGCGTTCGGCGAGCATCCGCACGGCCAGGCGGCAGCGCTGCATCGTCTTGGGCTTCAGCGGCGTGGCGCGCTCCCCAATGACCTGCGAGGGGCGGGTGAGGTCCAGGACGCCGCGCACGGGGACCCGGTAGGGCTCGACGGGCTGCGCGCAGCGCGAGCAGCGGTAGATGTACTGGCCGTGGCGGGCGCCGTAGACGCCGGCGAGCGTCTTGGGGTTCTTGAAGTGCTGGACGGCAGCGACGTCGACGCCGCAGGTCTCGCACGGGGCTGCCGGGTGGAAGTCGAGGTCGGGCTCGGCGCAGTCCAGGCGCGTGAAGACGACGTAGGCGCGGTCGCGGGATTGCGGCACGCCGGTGAACTGGGCGTTGAGGCTGACGATGCGGCCTCGGTAGCCGAGGTCGAGCATCGCCTTCCACCAGTCGGCGAAGGTGAGGCCGGGACCGTCGTCCCAGTGGATGATCTCCACGACGTTCTCGACCAGGACGGCGAGGTAGCGGTGGATGGCCGTCCACTTGATGACGTCGTTCATGGTGCAGCGCGAGCGGACGCTGGTGTCGGTCAGCAGCGTCAGGTCGTCGGAGCGGTGGTTGCGCTTCTTGCCGCTGGCGCGGCTGCGGCGGTTGCACTCGGGGCTGGCGATGAGGATCTGGGCGGTCGGGTAGGCGGCGGCGTCGCTGGTGGAGATGTCGCACCAGCCGTGCTCGATCTCAGGGTGGTTGAGCGCGTGCGTGTCGATCGCCTTGCGGTCGTGGTTGAGCGCGATCACGCCGCGCAGGCCGAGCCGCTTGGCGCCGTCGGCGTTGCCGCCGATGCCGCAGAAGTGGTCGTGGAAGGTGATGTCGTCGAACTTGAAGCGGCCGCGGCGGGCGCGGCGGATGAGGCGCCGGATGGGCCGGTCGTCGGTCCGTGCGGGCGCGGGCGGGCGGCCGCGGGTGGCTGAGGCCAACGGTTTCCTCCGTGAGTTCGGACTCGCGCGCCGTTGGCGCGCGAGCGGGTGGTCGGTCAGGCGGCGGGCCGCGTCAGGCGGCGCGCAGCTCGTCCTGGTAGCCGGTGAACAGGCGCCCGTCGGTGTCGGCGAGCGCCCGGTGGACGGGACGCTCGTCGTGCTGGGCGACGTGCTCCAGCTCGCGGGCGCTGACGGTCAGGGCGCGGTACAGGACGCGGTCGGGGACGATCAGCGGCCCGCGGGCGGCGGCGTGCTCGAACTCGCCGCCGCGGACCTTGGTCCCGAACGGCGGGTTGCCGAGCAGGTGCGGGAAGTTGATCGTCTTCAGCTGGCCGTCGGCGCGGTCGCGGCCGACGATCGGCTGGGCCAGGGCGTTGCCGCAGGCGATGAAGAACTGGTGTTCGTCGGCGCCGGCGACGATCAGGCTGGCGCGCGCGACCGCGCACGTCTCGGCGTCGATGTCGCAGCCGATCAGCGTGATGGTCTTGGCCAGCCCGGGCCCGTACTGCTCGGTGACCTCGTGCAGGGCGGCGATGAGCATGACGCCGGCGCCGCATCCGCTGATGTCGCCGATGAACTCGCCCGGTCGCGGCGAGGTGATCTTCGCCATGGCCAAAGCCACATTCCACGGGGTGAAGAACGCGCCCTGCCACTGCTTGGCGCTGAGGCTGCGGGTGTGCTGGTACAGCGTTCCGAGCCGGGTGAGCGGGTGCTCGCCGGGCTGGTCGGCGAAGCGCTCGACAGCGCCGATGGCGTGGCGTAGCTGGTCGGGGTCGGCCGCGGCGAAGTCGACGCCGTCGAAGAAGCCGTCCAGCGCGTGGGGCCAGCGGTCCTGGCAGGTGCGGCAGGCGTGATCGAGGGCCTCCCCCAGCCGCCGGTCGGGGATCTGGACGAGGTCGCTCCACAGCGCCGCGGCGGGCGGGCAGCCGGGCGTGGCGGGCTGTGAGAGCGCGTGCAGGAACGCCAGTGCGAGCAGGTGTGGCTGGCGTCGCGGGCTGGAGGGCAGCAGGCCCTGCAGCTGCTTGAGCTTCATGCGTGGGCTCCTTGCTCGGGGATGGGCCGGCGGGGCCGACGGGGGCGCGGTCAGCGCGGTTGGGTGAGCGCGACCGGGTTGTGGCCGACGACCTGGCCGGTGAGCCGCTCGGCGGCGGCCGCCAGCGCGCGGGCGCGGCGCATGTCGCCGTCGGCGCGGGCCTGCAGCGCCTCGAGGACGATGCCGGCGACCGCTTCGGCGTGCGCCCGGTTGAGGGCGCAGGTCTCCTCGTCGCTTCGGCCGACCAGGAGCGTGCTGATGCTGTAGCGCTCGCCGTCGGCGACGTCGTGCCAGTCGGTCCGCTGCGCGGTCGGGGCGGCGAGCGTGCGGCCGGCGCCCAGCGGGCCGCCGGCGAGCGTGATCGTGGGCGCGGCCATGTCAGGCCGCCTGCGGCATGCGGCCGCTCAGCTCGCGGGCCAGGCGGCGGCGTGCGGCGCGGCGGGCGCGGGCCCGCTCGAGGCCGGCGACCGTGACCGGCCACGAGGCGGCCGTCGTGGTGCGGGTGGGACGGCGGCCGAGGTCCAGCAGCTCGTCGGCGACCGTCTGGCGCCGGGTCGCGGAGAGCATGCCCAGCGTGGTCGTGGTGCGCAGCCCGAGCGCCCCGACGATCCGGCGGGCGTTGGTGTCGCCGACGCGCCGGACGGCGGCGACGATCTGGTAGATGGGCAGGTTGTCCAGCCGCGGATCGTCGCTGGTGGCGATCAGCTGCGCGGCGGCGTGCAGGCCGTCGCGGCCGTCATGGTGGGCGCGCACCGCGTCCAGGGCGGCGGCCCGGGCGAGTCGGCGCTCGTTGGCCATCTGCAGCGCCGCGCGCCGCTGGGTGTCGCTGCCGCGGCGCGGGCCGCCGCGCCACGGCGTGTCGTTGACGCGCTCGGCGAACTGGAGCAGGGCGCGGGCGATGATCTCGCGCTGGGCGACGTTGAGCGTCCGCAGCCGGTCGGTGGGCTGCGCGCCGGCGGCGTCGATCATCGGATTGGCGCGCCGCCGGCCGATCTTGGGGACCGCACACAGCAGGCGGCCGACGCGCACGCTGGCGGCCCAGTCGGGCAACGTGCGCAGCGTCGCCGCGCAGGCCTTCGCGCCGGCGCTCGGGGTCTGCTCGGCGATCGCGTCCAGGTGGAGGGTGCGGGCGCGGCGCACCTCGAGGCTGCGGCGGCTGGCCAGCTCCCGGGAGGCGGACGTGCGGCGAGCGTCGCCGGCGCGGCGGCCGAGGCGCTGCTCGCTGGTGTGCAGCGTGCCGATCAGGTCCGTGGTCACGGTGGTCATCGGTGGAGCTCCTTCAGGTCGCGGTGGTAGGCGGCCACGAATGCGTGTCGGGCCGTCCAGCGGAAGCGCCCGACGGCGGGCGGGCGTACGCGCAGGAAGTCGCGTACGTCGAACATCGAGGGCGGCTCGACCATCAGCGTCGCGCCGCGGTTGCGCTGGAGGTGGTGGGCCTCGAGGAACAGCACGAGCCGGTCGATCTCCTTGATGACCGGGTCGCGCAGCAGATCCACGGGGAACCCGAGCGCGGCGGCGATCGCCTCGTCGGCGGTGTTCTTGATCGCGGCCAGGCGCGCGGCGGCACCGATCGCGTTCGCTGTCGGGGTGGTGATGTCGCCGAGGACGTACTCGTGGGCGTCGTGGAACTGCAGGCCGAGCTTCAGGTGCGGGTACCCGGCGGCGATGCCGACCCTGCGCGCGTACAGGCAGTGCGCGGCGACCGACCAGAACCGCGACACGTTGCCGGCGAAGCGGCACTGGTTGCTGAGCGCGTAGGCGATGTCGCGGATGACGATCGTCGCCGGGTCGGGGTCAGCGAGGTTGATGACCCGGCCCGAGTGCATCTCGATGATGCCTGCCGGGGTGGCCAGGGCGCTCATCGGCGGCGGGCCCGCGCGTGCCGGGCGGATCGCGTGTTGGCGATGACCTGCTCGACGATCGGCGCGAGCGTCGAGGGCATCGACACCGGCTGGTTGGCGGGGAACGTGACGGTGCGCGGCTGCGCGCCGTCCTCTCGGGGCGGGGCGGTGACCTCCACGTAGTCGGCGCCGGGCAGGATCGTCCGCGTCGCCGGGGCGTGAAGCGGGCGGGGCAGCACGACGGCGATCGGCGAGTAGTCGATGGCGTTCATGGCGTCCTTTCGTTGGTGGTGTCGAGCGACCGGCGCGCCAGCCCCCCGGCCGGGTGGGCGGCAAGGAGGGCCGGCGCGGCGTGTGGTCGCCGGGTCAGATGCCGGCCATCGGGCAGGTGCGCTCGCGGAAGTGGTCGCAGTAGCGCTCCGAGCACTTCCACGACCCGGCGGGCGCCATCGGCCACATACGCTCGGGGCCGCGGGAGCGGTACAGCTCGTCGATCTGGGCGGCGAGGTTGGCCAGGCGCACGAGCGTGGCGCGGTGCTCGGCGTCGGTGCGCTGGGTGGCGGTCACCTTGACGCTGGCCTTCTGGCGCTTGTCGCCGGGCTTGAGCATCTGCAGCCAGCGGAAGCGCTCGCGCCTTTCCCCCAGCAGCCACGCGTTGGCGAGGTAGATGCTGGCCTGCACGTCGCCGCGCGCCCGGTTGGTGTCGATCGGCGAGTCCTTGGCCTTGAAGTCGTCGATGCCGACGATCGTGCGCTCGACGACGTCGGCGGCCACGTGATGGATCGGCACGTCGGCGATGGGCCGCTTGCGGTGGCGGGCCGATGGCAGCGGGCCGAGCGCCTCGCGTTCGACGGTCGGCTCGGGCTCGTCGCCCCAGGTGGCGATCACCTCGCCCTGCTCGTCCAGGGCGGTGTAGAGGCTGTACTCGCACTCGAGGTCGAGCGTGCCGACGACCTCCCAGTCCAGGTGCTTGGCGAGCTTGAAGCTCACGGTCCGCTGGACGCTGATGGGCCGCTCGATGCACGGCACGATCCGGGTGCGTGCGAGTTCGACGAGCTCGCAGCAGATGTCCTGCGACTGCTGCTGGTCGGGCTGGTTGTCCTCCCAGCGCACGCCGTCGCGCTCGACGGCTTCGGCGAGCTCGGCGGCGAACTGGTCGCGGGTCGCCTCGCGAAGCTGGCCGGCGTCCAGCTGGGTGCCGGCCATCCAGGCGCGCAGGTAGGTGTTCATCGTCTCGTCGACGACGCGGCCGATGAGGATCTTGGCGGTGATCGGGTGCTTCTGGCCGAGCACGTAGCGGCGCCGGTAGGCCTCCGGGCACAGCGCGAACGTGTTGATGCTCGACGCCGACAGCGACCGGATCGGCTGGTCGTCCCAGCGGATCGGCAGCGTCTTGGGGACGATCTCCCAGAGGCTGTCGGCGAGCTCGATGGCGGTCATCTGCAGCGGGTCGGCGAACCGCTGCTGGCCGGCGGCCGGCGCAGCGCTGGGCGCCGCGGCTTCGGGCGCGGTCAGGGTCATGCGGGTTCTCCCTTCGTGATCGGAGGGCGGGTGCTGCCCGCCGCCGCGGTCAGGCGGCGGCGGGCAGGTCGCTGGTGCGGGCGAGCGCGAGCGCGCTCTGGGCGGCCGGGGTCCCCCAGGTCTGCAGCCGCTCGGGGTCGTCCTCGCAGGGCGACAGGCCGTAGGCGTCGGGGTGGTTGAAGCGCAGGCACGCGACGCGCACGACCTGGCTCCACAGGTCGCCCTGCCAGCCGCGGCCGGTGGCCTTGAAGCTGGCGATCAGCGACGGGATCTCGTGGTCGAGCAGGCCGGCTTGGGCGAAGACCTCCACGCCGTCGCGGACCTGGTTGAAGTGCCGCTCGGCCAGCGGGCCGGGCGCCTGGTAGCGGGGCAGGGCGGCCTCGGCGATCGCATACAGCGCGGGCGGCCCGTAGCCGGCGAGCGTGGCGGCACGCTCGAGGCGGTCGCGGGGGCTCACGCTGCCTGCTGCTCGTCGGCGCCGGCGGGCTGGACGGCGGCGGGGCCGCTGCCGGGCGCGGCGTTGGCGAACGACAGGTGCGCCAGGGCGCTGTCGCGGTCGACGGGCCCCAGCTCGCCGGCCGCCGGCTCGAGCTGCTGGCCGGGCGCCTGCTGTGGCTGCTGGCCGGGCGCCGGCGGGGCGGCCGCGCCGGTGGGCTGGATGGACGGCAGCGGCGGCGCCGGCGTGCCGGCGGGCGGCTGCGGCGCGCCCGGCTGCGGCTGGCCGGGCGCCGCCTGGCCGACCGACGGCGCGTGCGCCGGCGGGGTGATGTCCGCGGGCGGGAACGTCGTGTCGGCGGCGGCGGGCACGAGGTGCGCGGCGGTGGTCAGGTGCGCCACGGACGCCATCGCGGTGACCGGGATGTCGGTCGGCCCCCAGGGCTCGGGCGCGGGCGGCGGGCCCTGCTGGATCCCGGCCAGGACGGGGTCGACGAGCGTCTTGGGCATGCGCTCCAGGAAGCCGTTGTTCATCGCGTCGGCCGCCTGGCTTTCGCTCATGAGCGGCTGGCCGGCCGCGCGCAGGCAGATGTTGCACAGCTGCGTGTCGGTGAGGCCGGCGTCCTTGGCGCGAGCGCGGATGAGGTGGACCTGCTTGGGGCTGAGCGGGTCGCCGCCGATGCCCGTCTGCGCGCCGGCGGCGGGCTGGTAGACGGGGTCGGAGTTGTGGGCGTCGAGGTCGTAGTCGAGCCGGTAGATGTCGCAGCCGGGCCCGACGCGCGCCAGCACGCGCTTGAGCGTGTTGGTCTCGGCGCCCTTGAGGACGTCGCCCTTGCCGCTGCCGCGGTTGTGGCCGCCCCACCCGTCGCGCACGACGAGGATCTCGGCGCCTTCCACCGAGTCGGCGGCGAGGTTGCCGCGGTCGTCGAGGCGCACGCCGGCGAGGTCGTTGCCGACGATCACGACGATGCGGCAGACGGTGCCCTCCTCGGCGTAGTGGGGCAGCCAGCGCCAGTGCTCGAGGCCGAGGACCTCGTTCATCCGGTCGACCTGCACCTGCACGCTTCGGACGCCGGTCGACTCGTAGGGCTTGCCCTTCGTCGGCGGGATCCGCTCGATGTACTTGGGCGGGATCGGCGCCTTCAGCAGCGGCTGCAGCTCGCGCAGCAGCTTCCCGGTCAGCTTCCCGTCGTACCCGGCGTTCTTGCGGATGCGGTTGGCCTCGGTGAAGAAGTCGACGGTGTCGTTGAGGGGCGCGGGCGTGTCGGGGCTCGCGGGCTCGTCGGCCGCGGCGGCGGGCGTCTCGTTGGTGGTGTCGGGCATGGTGTTCTCGCTTTCTGGTCGGGCGGTCGGGGACGCTGGCCGGCGGGCCAAGCGTCGCCGTCGCCTGTGGTGAATCGGGGGTTCGCCCGGGCCGGTCAGGCCGCGCGTGTGAGGTCGTCGCCGAGGTCGAGGTCGGCGAGGTCGGCGTCGGCGCGGTAGGCGTCGAGGTCGACGGTGCTGTCGGTGTCCTCGGCGGGCACGAACGCGTCGTGGTGGCGCTCGGCCAGGCTCGGCGACAGCATCGGCCGCATGAACTGCCACAGTGCGCTGCGCAGCGGGCTGTCGCCGCCGGCGACGGCGTCGCGCAGCTTGCGCTCCATGCGCTCGGTGCCCAGCGCCTTGGTGCGCGGGATCCCGTCGGTGTCGAGCATGAACGCGGCGGCGAAGCGCGCGACCAGGTGGGCGACGCCCATGAACGGGTCGCGCTCCTGCAGCGCGCGGTCCAGCTCGGCCTCGACGATCGCGGAGATCGCGCGCGGCTCCATGCGGCCGGTGTCGCCGACGGGCTGCTGGCGGTGGCTGTCGGTCCACCCGGCCCCGTAGGCGATCACCTCGGGGTAGCGGTCGGCCACCAGCAGGCAGACGATGCGCCGCAGCGCGTCCAGCTGGGCGGCGTCGGGGTCGATGAGCTTGGCGTTGATGTCCATGCCCAGGCCGAGGTTGCGCGCGGCCGCCTCCGCGCGCCGCGCGGCGGCCTCCTTGCGGCGGGCGTCCTCGGCGTCGGCCTCCTGGCGGGCCTCCTGGTCGCGGCCGCCGGCGCCGAAGTAGGCGCCCTCCTCGCGGGCGGGCGCGGCGTTCTCCTGCTCGGGGCCGACGGTCTCGTCGATGAGGCCGACCATGAACACGGGGTCGGTGACCCAGACGCTGTCGGCGAACGTCTCGCCGCGCTGGTAGCGGTAGCCGTACTTGCCGTTGGTGACGCGGTCGCGCAGCATCGCGTCGACGCGGATCTGGGTGGCGGCGTCGGTGGCGCGCTTGGCCAGCGCGTCCAGCGCCTTGTTGACGTCCTTGTCCTTCTCGCACTTCAGCAGCGTGGCGACCTGCTTGAGCTGGTCGGCGTCGAGGTGGCGGCGGGCGCGGGCGAGCTCCTGGGCGGCGACCAGGAGGCTCCCGTCGGTCAGCCGCACCGCGTAGAGGTCGTCGGAGTCCAGCGTGGTCTTGTGGACGAAGCTGCCGATGTCGCTGACGGCGGCGTCGTGCAGTTCGGTGCTGGTGATGCGCGCGGCGACGGCGCTGGCCAGCTGCGGGGCGACGGAGTTGATGTCGGCGAGCGTGTTGGCCAGCGCGATCGACAGGTGGTCGGGCTCGGTGCGCTTGGCGGCCACGCGGGTGCGGATCTCCTCGGGCAGGGTGACCTGCTTGGCGAGGTTGCGGGCGGCGCGCACGCTGACGCCCATGTCCTCGGCGACCATGCGCATGCGCTCGTCCTCGGGCAGCGAGGCGCGCTCGCGCCAGCAGTCGAGGAACTGGTCCTGCTGGTCGGCGAGGCAGAGGTCCTCGCGGCCGGCGTTCTCCATCGACTGCAGGCGCTTGACCTCGGCCTGGGTGGGCGGCCGGCCGCCGGCGAACAGCAGCACGCGCAGCGCGTCGACGGGCTTGGCGTCGGCGTAGTCGTCCTGGCCGGCGAGCTCGTGGGTGCGGCGGGCGGCGAGCAGGCGCCGCTGGCCGGCGTACAGCACGACCGTGTCGGTCTTGGGGTTGCGCCAGCCGATCGCGGGGACGAGCTGGCCGCTGCGCATCAGCAGGCCGGCGAGGTGGTCGATGCCGGCGGGGTCGATGCGCTTGCGCGCGTTGGGGGCCAGGTCGATGCGGTCCAGCGGCACGCGCTCGAGCGTGGCGTTGTCGAGCTTGCTGGCGAACGTGTCGGCCTTGAAGAGGGACTTGGCCATGGTGGTGCCTCCGTTGTGGAAGGGGATCGGGGCCGCCGCGGCGGCCAGGCTGCGGCGGGCGGCCATCAGGCGGCCCGCCGGTCGGCGCGGGTGGCGCCGACGCGCGTGGCGAGGAGCCGGGCGGCGTCGGGCGCGTCGTAGTAGCGCTGCAGGTAGGCGGCGGCGCGGTCGTGGTCGCCGCCGTGCGCCCACAGCACGTGCGCGAGGTTGTCGTCGGTCAGTTCGCTGCCCTTCACGCGGCGGCTGCCGTCGTGGTGGGCGTGGTGGCAGTCGCCGGCGCGGCGGCCGGTGGGGTCGCGGATGCACAGGCGCAGCGCGCCGCGCGTGTCGTACGCGACGACGTGCAGGTCGCGCAGGTGCTGCTGGTAGACGACGTGGTGGGCGTGCCAGAAGTCGTCGGTGCGTCCGCAGACGGCGCAGTGGCCTTGCCAGGCGGCCTCCCGGTGAAACGACTGTGGGTTGCTGACGATCGCGTCGACGATCGTCGGCGGCGGGCCGGCCGTTGGCGGGAGGATCAGCAGCCGGTCGTAGTCGACGTCGCTCATGGTCGTGGCGCGCCGCAGCGCCCGCACGTGAGCGTCCATCCGCTGTGGCGCTGGTGCTGCAGGCAGCTGGGCCAGTCCCAGGCGGGCCAGGTCTGCGGGTCGGGGCCCCAGTCGTTCTCGGCGCGCTCGCGGCGCGTGGCCTGCTCGGACTGCTGGGCGGCCGCGGTCACGGCCGCCCCGTCGACGTGATGCCCAGGGCCTCGGCGACGGCGACGAGCGCGTCGTGCTCGGCGTCGTTGCTGTCGCCCTGCAGCGCCTGGCGGATGTCGTCGCGCAGGGCGTCGCCCACCAGCGCGGCCGCCGCGGTCTGCGGGTCGGGGGCGAAGCCGCCGCTGGCGCGCCACGCGCAGAGGGCCAGCACGGGCTCGGCGAGCCGCTCGCCGCGCTGTTCGTTGTGGCGTCGCGCCTGGTCGCTGAGCCCGTTGTCGCCGGCGGCGGCGAGGGTGGTCTGGATGGCGTGCGCGAGCGAGATCTGCTCGCGCAGGTTGGCGTTGGGATCCATGCGGGAGCCCTCCTGTGGTCGTGATGGGGCCGGGCCCGGCAACAGCGGGCCCGGCGAGCGGCGGGGTCAGCGGCGCCGGCGAGCGCGGACGGCGTCGGCGAGCGCCTCGACGGTGTCGCGCGCGACGATGTCCAGTGCGTCGGCGGGGTCGCTGATGACCGAGATGCGGTCGGCGTCGACGCTGAGCGGGGCCAGCGGACCGATGGCGATGTGCAGCGTCGGGACGCCCAGGTCGCGCAGACGGTGGATCTCCTGCACGCCGGCGTGCGTGTCGTACCAGCCGCCGTCGGAGAGGATGTAGACGAACCGCGGGCGGGTCTGGTCGTGCATGTCGAGGTGGCGGCAGACTTCGATGAGCGCGTCGCCGCCGTGCGCGGTCCCGCCGCCGGTGCGGATGCCGGGTACCAGGCGCATCGGGTCGCGCCCGGTGGTCAGCAACTCCATGCCGTTTCCGAACAGCGCGATCGCCAGGCGGCCGTCGACGGCGCGTAGCCCCTCGGTGAGGATCCAGGCGATCGGTCCCAGCGCGTACTCGTGGATGCCCATCGAGCCGGAGTTGTCGATCACGAGTCCGACGTGCGGTTCGCGGACGGGGTTGCTCACGTTGCGCTGGGTCGTCCACCAGCGGCTGGTGACGGGCCGGCCTAGTTGCCGCTCGAACTGGGCGCGCGCGTAGGCGCGCCCGTTGAAGCGGCCGCCCGGGGTGCGCTTGTCGATGCGGCGGGTGCCGACGGTCAGCGCCTTGCGCAGCCGGTCGGCGTAGCGGCGCGCCTGGATGACCTCGTCGGGGGCTGGCGGTCGATCCACGCCGCGGTCGGGCATGCGCCCGGTCGGGGCGCCGACCCCTACGCCGGTGGTCGCGTCGGCCGCCTGCGGGTCGCCGGTGCTGGTCTGCTGTCCGGCGGCGCGCAGCGCCTCGTCGCGCGCCTCGCTGGCTTGCTGGACCTGGCGCGCCTGCTGCTCGCGGGCGGCCTGCAGGCCGTCGGCCAGCGACCGGGCGCTGACCCCTCCCCCAGCGTCCTGGTCTGTTCCGTCGCCCGGGTCGCCGCCGCTGTCGCCGTCTTGGGCCCGGCCGCTGTCGTCCTCGTCGTCGCCGCTGGTGGGGTCGGGCGGGCCGATGATGTCCCGGTAGCGGCGGGCCATGCTCGTGAGCGCGTCGCTGTCGCCGTCGGCGACCCAGATCAGGTCGGCGTACAGGTCGTCGAGGGCGCGCATGTCGGCGCCGCCGAGCACCTGCTGCCAGATGCCGCGCAGGGGGCCGAGCACGGCGGGGTCGATGACCCCGTAGTGGGTGCGCGCGTGCAGGTAGGTCATCGCGCGCCCGCACGTGTCGCGCGTGACGGGCCGGCCGGTCAGCGCGGCGGCGAGGAGCTGCCGCTGGAAGTCCTCGAGGATGACGTCGACGACGGCCGCCGACAGGGCGTTGCGCACGAACCGGCCGCGGCGCCCGGCGGGGTCGTGGGCGCGCACGCCGTGGGCTTCCATGCGCGGCTCCTCCAGCAGCGTGCGGTCGACGGCGAGCTGGCGGTCGTCGGGGCTGTCACTGGCGGCCAGCGTCAGGTTGTGCTCGCCGATCCACAGCTTGGTGTGCCGGGCGTGGAACGTCTCGTGCAGGGCGGCGCCGAAGGTGACGAGGATTCGGTGCGCGTCCAGCGCGCCGTCGGTGATCTCCTGGCGGCTGCCCAGCAGCCGGTCGGAGTCCAGGTAGACGGTGCGGCTGTACAGCTCGATGTGGGCGGGGTCGGCCAGACCGGGCCCGGCCAGGACCCACACCGGGTACAGCCGCTGCATGCTGCGGCTGAGGTGGTCGGAGACGTTGCGGTAGACCGGGTCGATCATGCCGCGCGTCGCCGCGGCCCGCGCGAACTCGATGGCGAGGGTCATCAGCCGGTCACCGCGCGCGGGTACCCGTTCAGGTTCGGGGTGCGGCTCTCCTCGAGCACGCGGTACTTGCCGTAGCCGGCGCTGTCGAGCATGCGCGTGACGGCCTCGCCTTCGGCGGGCTGGATGCGACCGGCTTCCACCTGCTCGTGGATGCGGCTGACGAACAGGCTGATCGCCGGGCGCTCGCCGACGCGGTCGATCATGTGCCACAGCGCCTCGATGTCGCGGAACTGTGGCGTCCAGATCAGGCCGGTGTCGGCGCCGGCGTTGACGCGCTTGGCGTCCAGGTCCATGGCGGCGGCGACGAGCGGCTTGGGGGCGCCGAGGTGGGCGAGCGCAGCCCAGTTGCTGGTCACCTCGAGGGTGGCGGGGAAGCGCGAGAACCACGCGTCGGGGATGTCGTCGGCCCCGACCAGGCCGGGGTTGTAGGCGATCATCACCGCGAACCCGGGCGCGGCGCGCACGGTCTCGCCGGTCGAGGGCAGGTACAGCGTCAGGCGGCCGTCGAGCGTGCTGTTGATGGACAGCAGCGCGACGTCGCGGATGGTGTTGACCTCGTCGATCATCACCACCCAGCCGTTGCGCATCGCCTCCACGAAGGCGGCGTCGACCATGCTGACGGTGCCGTCCTCCTTGGCGACGTAGTCGTACTTGAAGAGGAACTCGTCGCTGGACGGGCCGCCGGAGATCTCCACGAAGCCGTAGAACGGCTCGCCGTGGCGCTCGGCGATCTCGTTGCCGCGGCGGGTCCACAGCAGGTGGGCGATGGCTCGGGCGATCTGGCTCTTGCCGGTGCCGGGCGGCCCGATCAGCTTCAGGAACTTCGACGCGGCCGGGTCCTTCATGTCCAGCAGTCGGGCGGCGAGCTCGTGGATCGGCTCGCCGAACAGCGTCGGCGGGTAGATGCGCTTGCCGTCGGGCAGCTCGATCGGCGGCGTGCTGCACTCGAGGTCGAACTCGTCGAGGTCGATCAGCGGCGCGACGGACAGGTCGCCGTCGCGGGCGACGTCGTCGATCTGGTCCAGCGCGTCCTTGGTGGCAGCGCCCATGTGGGGCCTCCTTGAGTCAGGTGGTGTGAGCAACGGCGGCCCGCCCAGGCGTGGGCGGGCCGCGACTTCACGGGTGACCGCTCCGGTCAGGCGCCGAAGATGGCGGCGGCGAAGCGCAGGCGGGCGGCGGTGCCGTCGAAGCCCTGCGCGTCCTTGTGGTCGGCGACCTCGCGGGTGATCGCGCCCAGCTGGGTGGCGATCGTGCTGTCGGCGGCGTCGACGCCCTCGAAGCTGTCCAGCAGCTGATGGTGCTCGGCGCCGCGCGGGGCGAGGATCCCGACGACGTGCTCGATGCCGCCGCCGATCACGTACGGGATCCAGCTCTGCACGGCCTCGTTGACGCTGCCCAGCCGTCCGGCGCGGCCGACGCGCTGCTCGAGGGCGACCTGCACCCACGGCAGGTCCAGGTGCATGATCCCCGAGGCGTTTTGCAGGTTGTGGCCGGAGTTGCCGACCGGGGTGAGCATGAGGACCGGGAACTCGCCGGCGACGAACCGGCGCTTGCAGTCCTCGAACTCGGCCTCGGTGAGCTTCCCGGAGGCGACGGGGGCGGTGACGCCCCACCGCGTGCGCAGGGTCTCAGACAGCTGCAGCAGCGGCCGGGTGCGCTCGGCGAAAACGAGGATCTGCTCGTCGGCGCTGACGGCCGCCAGCGTCTGGGCGACGATGCCGCGCAGCGACGGCAGTCCGTCACCGCCGCCGGTGATCGCCGGCTGCACGAACCCGCCGCGCACGAGCGCCTGGGCCAGCACTGCGTTGCTGTGCATCAGCGTCTCGGGGTCGACGCTGGCGTCCAGGTAGATGTTGACGTTGGCCAGCACGAACGCCTGGCAGCGCGCCACCTCCGCCATCGCGGCCTTGTAGGCGGGGTGCTGCTTGCCCTGAGCCTCCTCGATGCGCTTGAGCTCGCGCAGCGCGTCCAGCAGCTTGCGGTAGGAGCGCCGGCCGCCCTGGCGGATCTCCGCCAGCAGCGCCTTCAGCGCCGCGTCGGGCTCGACGCGCAGCGGCTCGGCCGGGCGGATCTTGGGCATCCACGGGGCCATGTCCTCGCGCGTGATCCGCACGAGCGTGCTGCCGTAGTTGAGGCGCACGCGGTGGGCGTTGTCGGCCTCCAGCAGGTTGCCGGCCTCCCGCGTGTTGGTGCGCTCGGTGATCATCGCCTCGTCGCCGACGCCCAGGCCGACGAGGACGTCGAGGTCGCCGGCCGTCTTGCCCTTCGGGGTGGCGGTCATCGTCCAGCAGTCCGCGACGGCGTTGAAGCGCACGTGACGCAGCGCGCGGTGCGCCTCGGTGGCCGGGTTGACGTACTGCAGCGCCTCGTCGGCGATGAGCACGTGGTAGCGGATCACGCACAGGTCGGTGGGGTAGCGGACGAGGATGTTGTGCGGGATCAGCGCCACGCCGGGCTGAACGCCGATCTCGCGGTCCCAGGCGCGCAGCTGCGCGGCGGGGCTGGTGCGGTCGTCGACAGCCAGTAGCCGCACGTTGGGCGCCAGTGGCGGCATGTTGCGGTGCGGGGCACCGACCTCCAGCTCCTCGCGCCACTGCGTGAGCAGGCGGCCGTCGCAGACGATCGCGCCGCGGAAGCGCGGCGTGGTGGCCGCCCGGTGAGCCAGCGCCCGGCCGGTGGTCACCGACTTGCCGGTCCCGACCTGGCTGGCGTCCAGGCCGCTGCCGACGACCTTCAGCGCGGCGACCTCGGCTTGGCGGCCGAGCAGGACGGGGTCGTCGTTGAGCGCCTTGGCGGTCGTCATGCGCACGATCTGGGCCGCGCCGGCGTCGAGGGTGACGTTGGCGCCCTCGTCGCGCAGGCGGCGCAGCTGCGCGATCGCCTCGTCGGCCAGGACGCGGCGCGTGACGGCCGAGACGCCGTCGCTGGTGGTGATCGTGAGCTGGCCGGGGCGGCCCTTCATGCGCCCGACGCGGACCTTGCCGTCCAGGTGGCCGGAGGCCTCGGTGCTCAGCAGCACGGGCAGGTTGCGCTCGGCTGCGGCCTGGACGGCCTCGCCGAGGTCCATCGTGTTGCTGACCCGGATGCGGCTGGTGTGGCTGTCCTTGGCGGGGCGCTGGCAGGCGCCGAGCGCCTCGCGCTTCATCGCGCGCTTGTTGGTGGTGACGACGCGCATCTCGAGCCCGTGGGACGACCAGTCGATGTGCAGCTGGCCCCACAGGTCGCGCACGTCGCTGCGGTCGATCGCCGAGACGTACTCGCCGCCGAGTTCGTGGTTGACGAGCTCGACCTCGCTCTTGGACGGATGGCCGTCGGCGTGCAGGACGTTGACGTTGATGGCGTCGACGAACTCGCGGATCTGATCGCGCGGCACCACCGCCTCGGTGAGGTCGCGTTCGATGCGGCCGCCCAGCTGGTCGATGAGGCGCATCAGGTCCATCGACAGGGCCGGATAGAGCACCCATCCGGTGTCGGGCTTGTGCGGGTGCGGCGCCAGGAAGACGCCGACCGGCCGGTCGACGCGGCCACGGAACGGTCCGAGCTGCTCGCGGACGACGTCCAGCCACGCGCGCGACCCGATCCGCCAGCAGCGCGCCACGCCGGCGTCGAACTGCTCGGGGTGGGCCAGCGTCCAGCGCGACAGGTCGCCGGCCTGGCTGGGGTCGATGCCGACGCGCCGGCAGACGGCGGCGCGCTGGTCGGAGACGTAGGCGTAGACGGCCGGGTCGTCGAGGTCGATCGGCATGCGCCGGTGCGCCTTGCGCAGGGCGTCGGCGTGCTCGGCGGGGTCGAACACCCGGTCCCACGGCACGCCGGCCTTCTGGTCGGCGCGCTGCTGGGCCTCGAGGGCGGCCTCGCGGGCGTCGGCGCGCAGCAGGCTGGCACGCGAGCTGCCGGTGAAGCCGTGGCGGCGCAGCAGGTGGTCGACGGCACCGGTGTCGTCGCGCCAGTGCGCGCGCTCGCAGGGGTCGATCATGCCGCCGGCGATCAGGTGCTTGAGCGCGCGGTTGGTGAGGTGCTCGACGAAGTAGCGCCAGCCGCCGGCCAGGTCGCGCAGCACCTTGTAGCCGGGGCTGGAACGCACCTCGTTGTAGAGGCCCTGGCGGGCGTCGAGCGTCAGGTCGTAGCCGGACGCCGTGCTCGCCGCCGAGTAGCGGCTGTGGACGCTCTCGCCGGTGAGCTCGAACAGGCTGGCGTGGTTGAGGCGCCAGCAGCTCTGGCCGTCGACGTCGGCGCAGGTGGCCCAGCCGTCGCGGCTCATCTGGCGCAGGATCGCCTCGGTGCGCTGCTCGTCGACGCCGGCGGCCTTGGCGATGTCGGCGACCGGCCGCAGCCGGCCGTCGTGGCGGTCGATGAGGGCGGTGGCCACGGCGCGCGCCTGCGGGGTGCTGAACCCGTGCTTCTTGAGGCGCTGGTCGAGCGGATGCGCGTCGGGCGCGGCTGGGTCGGCGGGCGTAGTCATGGCGGTCACGTCGTGCGTGCTCCTGTGGTCAGGGCGCCCGGTCCGGGCGCACGAATGAGATGGGTGGGTGGGCGTGGCCTGAGGCGGGTCAGGCACGCTGCAGGCCGGCTTCGGCCAGGAAGCGCGAGCCGCCGTCGGTGGCCCGGTCGTTGCGGTTGGCCACGGCGGTGAAGATCAGGCGGTTCTTGGCGCGGGTGGCGGCCACGTAGAAGAGGCGACGCTCTTCCTCCAGGCCGTGCTCGTCGCCGTCCTGCAGCACCCGCCAGGAGGGCAGCAGGCCCTCCTCGCAGCCGAGCACGAAGACCAGCTCGGCCTCGGTGCCCTTGGAGCGGTGGATCGTGCTGATCGTGATGCGCTCGTCTTCGCCGTCGAGCTCTTGGGCGTGGGTGAGCGCGGCGTGCTCGAGGAAGCCGACCAGGGAGGCGCTGTCGCCCTCGGTGTCGTGGTAGTCGGCCGCGGCGCTGGCCAGCGTTCGCAGGTCCTCCAGGACGCGTTCGGCGTCGCGGCGTTCCTCGTTGGTGGCCGTGTCGCTGTCGACGATGCCCTCGAAGTGGCCGACGATGCCTCCGTCCATCATCAGCGTGCTGCTGACGATGTGCCCGATCGAGCGGCCCGCCTGCAGGTCGCCGCGGATGGCCTGCAGCTGGGCGGCGAACTGGGCCAGGGCCGCGCGCGTCGGGCGCGGCAGGCCACGGATGGCGACGTCCCCGGCGCAGGCGGCGATGAGGTCGCCGTCGCGGTCGCGGGCGGCGGCGATCAGCCGGTTGGCGGTGGCGGCGCCCACGCCGCGGCGCGGGGTGCTGACGGCGCGCCGGAACGCCTGGGCGTCGCACGGGTTGGCCAGCAGCGCGAGGTAGGCGACGGCGTCCTTGACTTCCTTGCGCTCGTACAGGCCCAGCGAGCCGAGCACCCGGTGGGGGATGTTGTGCGCTGCGAGCGACTGCTGCAGGCGGGTGGTCGCATACGCGGTGCGCGCGATGACCATGATCTCGCGGGGGCTGATGCCGGCGGCCAGCGCGTTGGCGATCTGGCGCGTCATCCACTCGGCTTCCTCGTGGTCGTTGCGGAACCCGTAGCAGCCGACGAACCCGCCGTCGCCGCGGTGGGCGACGAGCTCCTTGGGCACGCGCGTGCGGTTGTGGGCGATCGCGCGGCTGCTGACCTCGACGATCTCGCGGTGGGAGCGGAAGTTGCGCCCCAGCGTGACCGACACCGCGCTGGGGAACGCCTGCCCGAAGCGCAGGATGTTGTCGGGTTCGGCGCCGCGGAAGCGGTAGAGCACCTGATCGTCGTCGCCGACGACGGTGACGTTGCCGTTGGGGCCGGCGAGCAGCTGGACGAGCGCCATCTGCGCGTAGTTGGTGTCCTGGAACTCGTCCACGAGCAGCCACGGCCAGCGGGCGCTGTGCTGCTGGCCGATGGCGGGGTGGTCGGCCAGCAGCCGCACGGCGCACAGCAGCAGGTCGTCGAAGTCGAAGGCGTTGCTGTGGCGCAGCTCCTCGTCGACCTCGCGCCACACGGCGGCGATCAGCGGGCCGAGCGGGTGGCTGCTGTGGGCCTCGAGGATGTCGGGGGTCCACAGGCGGTTCTTGGCCAGGCTGATCTGGGTCAGCACCTCCTTGGCCGGCGCCTGCCCGTAGGTGGCCAGCTGGTGCTGGATGGCGGTGCGCTCGGCGTCGGAGAGGACGTGGTCGATGACCTTCTTGATCTCGGCCTGGTCGTAGATCGTGTACTCGCCGGTGCGCCCGAAGAGGCTGGCGTGCTCGCGCAGGATCCGGGCGCAGATCGAGTGGAAGGTGGCGACGGTGAGGCCGCGTACGGCCTCTTCGCCGAGCAGCTGGATGAGCCGCAGGCGCATCTCGCCGGCGGCGGCGACGGTGAACGTGACGGCGAGGATCTCGTGGGCGGGCACGCCGTGCGCGCGCAGCCAGCCGATGCGGCGCGTGAGCGTGTTGGTCTTGCCGGCGCCGGGCCCGGCGAACACGAGCAGAGGCCCGTATCCGTGGCAGACGGCGGCTTGCTGTTCGGGCGTGAGCCCGTCGAGCATCGCGACGGCCGTCGGGTTGACGGCCGCCGGTGCGGGGTCAGACATGCGAAGTCCTCCGAGTCAGGTCGGAAGGGTGGTCGGTGAGCGGCCCCGGCCCGGGGCCCTGGGGCCGCCGGCCCGGTCAGCGGTGCGGGCGCGCCGAGAGCGCAGCGGCCGCGCAGGTGACGAGCGCCAGCACGGCGCACAGGACCGCGACGCTGGCGCCGACGGTCACGAGCGCTTCGAGCCACTGGCGGTAGGTGCCGGTGGCGGTCGCGGCCGCCAGCAGCAGGATGCCGGCGGCCATGGCGACGCCGGCGGCGGCCGCGCAGGCGGCCCACAGCCAGTCAGTCAGGGTGTCCAGGGCGCGGCTCATGGCAGGCGCTCCTGGCCGGTGATGAGCTGCTCGGCGATCGCGACGAGCAGGCCGAGCGTGAAGCAGCCGCAGGCCAGCAGGCTGCACAGCAGGGTCGGCTCGACGCGGCCCAGAACCAGGCTGCAGGGGGCGCTGGCGACCAGGAGCGCGAGCGCGATGATGGCCGCGCGGGCGAGCAGGTCGCCGGCGCGGTCCAGCGCCCAGCCGATGCGGCGGGCGGCGTGCCCCGCGAACGGGGCGAACGCGGTGGGCGGGTTGAGCATGATGATCGCCTCCTTGGGCGAGGTCAGGGGTTAGGCCGCAGGGGGCCCGGGCGCGGCCAGGACGCGGCCGCGCAGGTCCATCACGGCTTCCGCGAAGCGGATGGCTTGGCTGTCGATGACCGCCAGCAGGGCGCGGTCGGCGGGCCGCAGACGGTTGGTCTTCTCGCGCCGGTCGAGCTCCAGCAGTGCGAGGATCTGGATGTCGGCGGCCTCCTCGAGGCTCTCGGCGAGGTTGTCGCGCTCCAGGTGCGCGTCGCCGTAGGTGCGCTGCCCGAACTCCCAGCGCTCCTGGAACACGTCGGCGAACGGGGCCTGCTCGCCGGCGAGGTGGCGGGCGACGTCCTCGCACATCGCCCCGAGCTGCTGGGCGAGCCGGTCGACGGCCTTGAGCTGACGGGCGAGATGCTGGAGGTCGTGGCGGCGGCGCTGCCAGCGGTCGCGCTCGAGGCGCACGTAGACGAGGCAGTCGGCGGCCTCCTGGACGATGTTGGCGGCCAGGTCGAGGCGGTCGAGGTGCCGGTCGCCGTAGGTGCGTTGGCCGTAGGCGCGGCGGGCGGCGACGAGCCTGCGGTAGCTGCCGGCGGCGGCGATCGTGCCGTCGTGGATCGTCGGGCTCATCGCGTGATCTCGAGGCGGCTGTCGCCGCCGCCGCGTGGGGATGCGGTCATGGGGTCCTCCTGGGCTTCGAGGCCGAGGTCGGGAGTGGTGCGCGCAGCGCGCCGGCGTCGATGCGCTCTCGGCGTCGTGCCGGGTGCGGGCTGGGCTTGGGCCGCTCGGGGCGGCGGTCGCCGTAGTGGTCGATGACGAGCTGCTGGGCGGCCTTGAAGGCGTCGCCGCGCAGGCCTTCGGTCGGGCCGCCGAGGACGGCGGAGGCCATCTGGTAGATGCCGCCGCCTCGGCCACAGCCGTGGCACTTCCACACGGTCGCGGTCGCGCCGCTGCCCAGGCTGCAGCTCGGGTTGTGGTCCTCGTGGTCGGCGTGCGGGCAGCGCACGAGGCCTCGGCCGACCTCGCGGCCGGTGAACCGCTCGTAGTAGTCGACGGCGGGGATCCCGTCGTAGGGGTCGGGGCCGTCGATCGCGCTGACCTTGGGCCGTGGCGGCTTGGGCTTGGGCGGCGGGTCCTCGAGGTCGCCGATCAGGTCGCCGATCGCGTACCCGGGCCGGTGGAAGTCGGCGAACTTGACCTGCGCGTAGCGTCCGGACTTCCAGTTGATGGTTCCGGCCAGGCGCATCACCCGGGAGCGATCGCGGCATTGCCAGTCGGCGACGTAGTTGCCGTCGTCGTCGCGGCCGAGGTGGTGGATCAGGCGGGCGTTGGCGCGCTCGATCCATCCCATCGGCTTGCCGGTCTCGGGGTCGCTGATCGGCTCGCCGGTGGCCGGGTCGGTGACGGTGGCCGCCAGTGGCCGGTTCAGGCGCCAGTAGACGTGGGCGCCGCCGGAGCCGCCGGACATGACGATCAGGTGCGGCGGGAACCGTTCGGTCAGTGCCCAGAGCCGGTCGAGGTACCGGTCGCCGTCGACGTCGACCCAGAGGAAGTGGCTCTCGGTGACGTTGTCGATCCCTCCGTAGTGGAAGGGGTCCTTCCTGAGGCCGCGGGGGCGGCGCTGGCGGCCGGTCACGCCGATGTGCGCCGACTCGCGCGGCGGGTCGAGCCGCTCGCGCCAGCGAGCTTGGAAGTCGCCGGCGACGATCCGGTCGGCGTGGCGCAGCAGGCGCGCCAGCCAGTCGTGCGGGCGTCGGTCCGGGCCCGGCAGGTAGTGGCGGTGCTCCTTGCGCCGGTCGATGCGGGCCTTGCCGGCCTCGGTGGCGGTGCCCGGGGTCAGCTCAATCCAGCCGCGCGTGTGCGTGTGCAGCATCTGCAGGTGCAGCGACCGGTGGTCGGTCGGGCTCAGCGGCCCGTCGAACTCGGCGCCGTTGCCGAGCACCACGCGGCAGCGCAGCCCCTCGTCGGGGGCGGCGAGATGCGTCATCACGTCCACCTCCGTGTGTCGTGCGACCGGGCCATCGGTCTCGTGTCGATGGCGATCGCGGGGGTCCCCCCTGCCAGATCCGCCGCGCGGGCGGTATCGGCGGGGCCGTTGCGCGGGCGCGGCCGCGCCTGCTCGCGGGTTCGGGCCCGCCCTGGTCGCGGCGGGCGCGGCCGCGCCCGGCGGCTGATGAGGCCCCACGGTCAGGGCCGGCCGCGCGCCGGCCTGACCGGGCGCAGCGCCCCGCCGCGGACCTGCAGGCCGTGGCCCTCGCAGGCGCGCTGGATGCGGTCCTTGAGCTGGACGGCCCTGTCGACGAGCTGCTCGCGCTCGTTGAACCCCTCGCCCCAGTCGTCGCCCACGTAGTGCTCGACCTGGACGGGCCGCCCGCACTCGCGCTCGATGTAGCCGGCGACGACGTGGACGCGCTGGAACGTGCCGTTCATGGCGGGCGTGAACATCTCGGTGACCCGCACGATGCGACGCTCGATCGCCTCGGCCTGCGTGTCGATGGCGAGCTCCTGCAGGAACTCGCCGACGTCGTGGAAGAGAACGCCGATGTGGCTGCTCGTGTCGTTGCTCATCGTGCGGGTGTCTCCTGGGTCGGCGGTCGAGGGTGCGCCGGGCGTGTCGGCCAGGTGCGCGGCGGTCTCGAGCGCGTGGACGGTGCAGCCGGCGCAAGCGGCGATTCGGCCGGTGGCGATCTGCGCGGGGCCGCCGCAGAAGGCGCAGGCGATGCGCGTCGGCGGCGGGTCGCCGAGGGCGAGAAGGCCGCGGCGAGTGTTGATGCGCAGCCTCGTGGGCTTGGCGGCCATCGTCACTCGCCCCCCTCGACCTTGTCGCTGTCGGCGGCGGGCGCGCCGGATCGATGAGTCGCGGTCTGCATCAGACGTCTCCGATCGGTCGTCCGGGTCGCGGTGGTCACGCCGCGACGGGCAGCACGCCCTGGTCGTCGGGCGGCGTAGTCGCCCGGCCGGGGCGGCCTTTGGCGGGCTGCAGGGCGCGCAGCGCCCGCGGCATGCGCTTGTTGGTGAACTCGACGCGGATGGCCTTGGGCGCCGGGTGCGGGACGGTGTGGCGGTCGCGCTCGCCGGCGAGGTAGCGGCGCATCTGGGTCAGGTACTCGTCGCCGACGGCCTCGGCGGCGCTGCGCAGGTCGTCGGCGCTGACGAGCCGCTCGATCTGGCGGATGTCGGTGAGGTCCTCGGTGGTGTCGAAGACCGTCCACGCGTCGAGGTGCTTGTCGACGAGGACGTAGTGCGTGGTGCCGTCCTGGTCGGTGTAAGTGCCGCGCGGGGCGGTGTCGGCATCGCTGAGCGTCGTGGTGCTCATCGTGCTCCTGGATGTGGTCGTGGTCAGGTGATCGCGCCGTCGGGCCTCTTGAGATCGGTGTCGAGGCCGGCGCGGGGTAGCCCCCCGGCCAGACGGGCGCGGGCCCGCGCTCAGGCGGGCTGGTTGTCGAGGTCGCGGCGGCGCGCGCGGCGCTGGCGGATGACCTCGAGGTTGGTGACGGTGGCCGCCGCGGGGACCGTCGTGTCGACGACGGTGAGGTGCGGGGCGGCCGGGTCGTGGCGCTCCAGGGCGCTCGCGAGCACGCTGTCGATCCGCTCGCCGGTGGCGCGCAGGCGGGCGGCGGTCTCGGCGGCGAGCGCCTGCCACAGCGGGCCGGTCTGGTCGGGGTCGCTGACGCGGATGCGCAGGCGGCCGATCTGCAGGTCGCAGATCGTGATCGGCCTGATGCTGATGAGCGCCCCTGGCAGATAGCAGAGGCCCGGCTCGGGGGCGCCGCCGCCGCGCAGGTGCATCCCGTAGTGGACGCGGGCGTGGATGCGACCACAGCGCACGTCGACGCGGCAGGCGAGGTCGCGGCCGGCGCCGCCGGCGGGGTCCGCGGTGAGCGTGGCCGGCGACACCGCGGTGATCTGCGGCTCGGCGGCGAGCTGGCGCAGGGCGCGGGCGGCGCGGCGCTGCCGGCGGCCGTCGGCGGGGATGGTGGCGCGCATCAGGCCGCCATCTGGTCGCTGGCCGCGGCGCGCCAGGCGCGCTGCTCGGCGGCGCGCTGGTCGCGGATGCGGGGGCCGCGGATCCGGCGGGGCTTCTCGCGCCGATGGTCCTTGCGCGCGGAGTGCGTGTCCGGGCGCGGCGAGTCCAGCAGGCGGACGTTCAGCCGCGGCATGCCGCGGTCGCCGATCGGCGTGATCGTGGTGTTGGGCATGGTGCTCAGTCCTCCTCGGGAGAAGGGCGCCGCCGCCCCCGCTGCTCGCGGTCGGCGACGCTGGTCGTGATGGTCAGGTGCGGCCCGCCCGGGCTTCGGGGCGGGCCGGCGCCCGCTTGGCGGTCAGGCGGCGGCGGCCGAGGGGCGCGACGCGGCCGCGTAGCTGGTGTCGGCGGCGACGGCGGCGAGTTCGCCGGCGAGCGCGGTGACGGCCGCGCGCTCGCCGGCGTGCACGATGCTGACGGTGAGCATCAGCGCCGCGGTGGCCTCGTGGAGAGCGTCGGCGATCGCGTCGAAGGCGGCGTCGACGTCCTGGCGCTCGAGCTGCCAGCGGGCGCGGGCGGCGCCGGCGTCGCAGCGGTCCGCGTGGCGCGGGTCGAGCGTGCGGGCGCTGGCCAGGGTGCGGTCGGCCAGGCTGGCGAGGTGCGCCTTGGGGCCGGGGGTGGTCTGGTAGTCGGCGAGGTAGCGCAGGCTGCCGCTAGCCTGCTCGAGGGCGCCGATCGTGTACTCGAGCTGCTGCAGCGGCGGGAGCTCGAGCAGGTGGCGGCGGGCGGCCGCGTAGCGCTGCTGGGCGTCGGGGTCGTCGCCGGCGGGGTCGTGGAGGACGGTGATCGTGGCCATGGTGCTTCCTTGTCTTGAGTGGCGGGCGATTGCCCCTCCCCCACTTCGCGTGCGGGTCGGGGCGAGCGTCGGGTCACAGCAGCCGGGCGACCTGCAGTCCGCGGCTGGTCGGCAGCAGCCCGCGCGCGTGCGGGTGGCGGGCGACGAGCCCGAGCTGGCGCAGGCGGGGAAGCTGCTCGCGCAGCTGCCGTCCGTTGAGGCCGCTGCAGGCGTGGATGTCCCCGACCGGGGCCGGGTGCTGGCCGCCGCGGCTGGCTTCGCAGACGGCCGCCAGCGCCTCGATCGTGTCGGGGTGCTCGGCGATGGTCATCGCGAGCCGCCGAGCTCGTCGGTGCGGCTGAGCAGCAGCGCGACGGCGCCGGCGATCGTGCCCTTGCGCGGCCCGGCGGGGGTCGTCGACGAGGCGCCCGTGGCCGGGGCGGCGGTGTTGGGCTTGGGCATGCGGTTCCTTTCTGGGCGTTGTCAGGTGGTGCGCACGAGGTGGCGCAGGACGGCGGCGCGGTCGCGCAGCTGGTGCTCCTGGCCGTCGCGGTGGACGTCCAGCCAGCGCTCGTACGCGCCGCGGGCGGGCTGGCGGGCGCGGGCCTGCTGCTCGCGGATGAGCAGGTCGCATCGGCGGGCCGCGATGGCCGCGTCCTGGCGCGGGTCGCCGTACTGGTCGACGTGGGCGACCTGGAGGCGGTAGACGACGGCGTCGTCGAGCATCTCGGCGATCGGAAGCAGCCGGGCGAACACGGCGTCGACCTCGGCGTCGGTGAGCTCGCCGCGCTGCCATGTGTCGTCGACGAGCGGGCCGAGGATCTCGGCGGCGGACGCGACCGGCGTGGCGCGGGCGCGCACGGGCGGCGGGTTGGGCATGAGACGGCCCTCCTTGCATCGGGCGGGTCAGAAACGACGCGAGCCCCGGCCTCACGGGGAGGTCGGGGCTCGCTGGTTCGGGCGGCGCGCCGTCTCAGGCGCGACGCCGGGGAGGTTCGTGGTGGTCGTTCAGGCGGCCGGCGGCCGCGGGCGTGGTCGGGTCAGGCGCCGGGTGCGCGCAGGGCGCGGCCCTCGTAGGGGTTCGGTGCCGTGCCGGGCTTGGGGTCGAACCACTCGTTGAAGAGGTCGATCTTCCACTGGGGGAACTGGACGCGCTCCCAGGGCTCGAGCTCGCGGTCGGGCTCGGCCGGCTGGCGCGGCGTTCTGCGGGTATCGGGCATGTGTTCTCCTTGTCGACGCGAGCATGGTGTGGCCCCCGACCAGCTGGCCGGGGAGCGGACACCGGGATCCCGGTCAGCGCTGGTAGCGCTTCAGGGCTACCGCAGCGGCGACGCGCGCGGCGTGGGCCGATCGCAGCTGGGCCTTGAGGTCCTCGATGGTGGCCTCCTTGGCGCTGAGCTCCTCCTCAAGCTCCGCGACCGGACCGCGCCACTCGTCCTCGAGCCTCCATGCCCGCACGCGAGCGAAGATCGCGAACACCGCGCCCAGCGCGATCCCGAGGATCATCGCCATCGCTGGCCAGAGCGACACGAGCTTCGGATTGCCGTTCTTGCGGGCCTGCTCCAGGAGGCACTCGTCGGCGTTGTCGCTACCGAGGCACTCGGTTCCCGCCAACTGCTTGACTGCCTCGTAGGCGCTCGTGTTGGCCAGCTCGAGTGCGGCCAGGGATGCTGCGACTGCAGCACTCATGAGGAGTACGAGTGTCAGACAGCGCGGTGCTCGTAGTAGGTCAGTAGCGACGGTCGCAGTTGCGAGCCCAGCCGCGGTGCCCGCGACCGCGAACCCGTACGCGTACACCTCGCCACGCACCTCCAAGGTCATCCAGAGGACGCTGCCGAGCACCACGCCCGCGCAAACGAGGGTGAGCCACCCGTAGCTCTTGGGCAGGTCTTTCCAGGCTGCCATCTGTCGGTCTCTCCTCTCTGGTCCACGTAGGACCGGCCGTTTGAAGTTCTGTGAGCGGCCTCACGCCCAGTGGTCGGCCGCCGCGCCGAACCGTTGAGCCCGTGCGGTTGATCCGGGGCTTGCACGCCTGTGCTCACGTGGCCGGCGCGTTGTAGTGGCGGTCGAGGAACACGTAGACGCCGTGTGCGGCGAGGGCCTCGCGGACTGCGGCGGGGCCGTGGTGGGCGAGCGCGCGCCACGCAGTGCGCTCGGGGCCGAGGGTGGTGTCGATGCGCTGGCGGCAAACGGCGCCGAAGGGGTCGCGGCCGCCGATCGCGGCGGCGGCCTGGTCGGCGCCGAGGGTGGCGATTGCCTGGTAGATGCCCATCGGGGGCTCGGGCTTGGCACGCGGGCTGGCGCGGCGTCGTTGGGCGGCGCGTGCGTGCGCGCGCGACGGTGAGGTCGTGGCCATCGTTTGGCCTCCCGTGAGGTCGTGGATGGGGCCCGGCACGGGCGCGCTCCCCGGCGGGTGGCCGGGGCGCGCACGTTCGCGGGTGTCGGGCGCTGCGGGGCCCCGCGGGCGGGGCGGGCCGGCCTACTGGTCGAGCAGGTCGGCGAGCGGCGGGATGTCGCCGCGGGCGATCGCGGCGGCGAGGGTGGCCTCGCCGAGGATGTCGCGGTCGCGGGTGAGGACGCCCAGCAGGCTGGGCGGGTCGTCGGTGGTGATGACGAGGATCGCGCCGCCGGCGTCGAGCTCGTCGATGATCTGCTGCGGGCTGGCGGCCTGCAGCTCGGCGGTGCTCATCGCGCGTGCGCTGGCCGGGAGGCTCATGCCCGCAGCGTACGGCTTGCGCCGGTAGGAGGTGATGGGCATCGTCAGGCCTCCGTTCGGTGGTCGGGTCGGGGCAGGCGCCGTTCGGCCAGCTCGTAGGCGCTGGGCCCCCGGTCGGGGTGGCCGTGGCCGATGGCGAGGACCTGGACGACGCGCACGCCGGTGCGGGGCGCCTCGTGCAGCAGGTAGATGAGCCGCCACTTGGGGCCGGTCTCGTCGGTGCCGGTGGTCGAGCGGCTGCCGTGGTGGCGGCGGCCGAGGACGTTGGCGGGCTGGTCGCCGGCGTTCATGTAGATGCGCCGGGCCCGGTAGGTGGCCAGGGCGCCGCGCTTGACGGGCGCGCCGGCGTGCGGGTCCAGGCGCAGCAGGCGCAGGTAGCCGCGCGCGACGTCCTGGACGTCGGCGGGTAGCGCCTGGAGCTGCCGCTGGACGGTCTGGTCCAGTGGCGCGACGACGGTGCGCATGGTGCACACCTCCCTTCGGGTGTCGGCGTGGTCAGGCGGCGGCGAAGGCGACGTCGCCGTGGGTGCTGCGGAAGCGGCCGCGCTCGTCGCGGGGCTTGGGGACCAGGAGCGGGGCGTGGTCCTCGAAGGCGGGGGGCGGGGCGAGCTCGAGGGCGGCCAGGCCGCGCGGCGTCCACGCCGCGTGCTCGAGGGTGTCGGCGGCCGGGGTCGGCTCGACGGTGGCGGTGTTGCGCATGGTGCGTCTCCTTCGGGTTCGTGGAACGGCGACCGGCCCGAGGCCGGGCGGGCGCGCGTACGGGGGCGCGGCCGGGCCTGGCGTCGGGCCGGTCGAGGGGTGCTGCGTCTGTGGGCGACGGTCAGGTCGCCGGCTGGGGCCGCCTGGTCAGGCGGCGGGCGCGGCCGCTAGTTGCGGTCGCTGTCGGGCCCACCGGGGTTGGTGGGGTTGCTGCGGAAGTAGGCCAGCGCGGCGAGGAGCATGACCCCGACGAAGACGAAGGGGCCGGCGCTGGCGGGCACGCCGAGGAGGGCGAGGATCGCCACGAGCGCGCAGGCGCCGAGAGTGATCCAGCCGATGTTGCGCATGGGCATGACGCTACCACCCGACGATGGCAACGACGATGCCGACCCAGCCGCCGACGAACGCGCCGGCGGCGGCCGCGGCGGCGAGCTCGCCGGGCGGCCTGCGGGTGGCGATCGTGGCGATCGTGGTCAGGATCAGCGCGCCGGCGGCGGCGCCGTTGGCCAGGCTCTCAGCGAGAGCACCGGTCAGCATGGTGCGACTCCTTTCCATGGTGGTTCAGTCCTCGTGGCGCCGCTGGTCGGTGGCGGACACGGGGCGGTCGTGGGCCGCGGGGTTGCCGCGGGGCGCGTGCGTGGGCACGGTGCTGCCTCCGTGGTCGTGGGCGGGTTAGGCGGCGGCGAAGGCGATGTCGCTGTTGGTGCTGCGAAAGCGCCCGTGCGCGTCGCGGGGGCGCGGCAGGAGGACGCTCTTCAGGACCGGGGGCGGGGCGAGCTCGAGCGCGGCCAGGCCGCGCGGGGTCCACTCGCGATCGACGATCTCCTGCTCGGTGGCCGGGGTCGGCTGGACGGCGTGGGTGTTGCGCATGGTGCGTCTCCTTGGGTTTGAGGGGTGAACGACGACGAGCCCCGGCCGCCGGGAGAGGCGGGCGCGGGGCTCGTTGGGGCCGGTGCCGGGCGGGCGCCGGGTGCTGCGGGTCAGGCGGTGGCGATCGCGGGGCTGTGCGCGGCCGCGGTCTTGAGGTGCTGCGGGGTCCGGTACGCGAGGCCCAGGCAGGCCATCGTGGTGTCGATCTGGCGCAGGCGGCGGGCGGCCAGGCTGAGGTTGCCGGCCTGGGCGCTGGCGAGGGCCAGGTCGGCGCGCCGCAGCGCGGTGTGCAGCTCGCGGGCGCCGCGGACGCTGCTGGGGCGCGTGCCGAGCATCGCCACGTGCTTGGCGATCTGGTCGTGGACCTCGCGGCAGCCGGCGACGAACTCGCTGGTCTGCTGGTCGTGGCTGCTGGCGGTCGCGCTGATCGCCGGCGTGGCGCGCTCGTTGTGGAGGCGCTCGAGGACCTGCATGGCGATGGCGGCCGGGGACGGCTGCGCGGTGATGGTGTTGGGCATGGTGCTGCTCCCTTGGATCTGTGGGGTGAACGAGAAAGAGCCCCGGCCGCCGAGAGAGGCGGGCGCGGGGCTCGGGGTCCTGCGAGCCGCCCGGTGGGCGGCGCGGCCTCTGGGCGAGGCCGGGTGCTTCACACGGCCGGCTGGCCGGCAGTGGTTCGGAAGCGGGGTCGGGCCGGGTTAGGCCGGTCGGTGTTCCCAGGCGTCGGCGCTGAGGGTGCGCCGCGCGGCGTCGACCTGCTGGCGGGTGACGAGGTTCTCGCTCAGGGCGTGGGCCCACACGTCAGCGGTCGAGATGCGCGGGAGCATCTCGGGGTCGTAGCCGTAGTCGGTGGCGAGCAGAAGCTCGAGCGTGTCGCGGTCGATCCAGTCGTCCAGCAGGTCCTGGTAGGCCTGGTCGACCGCGGCGCGGTCGACGTCCGCCACGGGGGCGGTCGCGTTGGGCATGGTGCGTCCTCCTTTGAGGGTCGCGGTGGTCATCGATAGGTCCGCCGCAACCGGGGTCGTGGTCCGCCGCGATCGCTGACGTGGGTCGGCGGGTTGCGGCGGAGACGGGCCGGATTCCTTGTTGGAATGCGGTGTATGGGTTGGCGGCGGTCTTGTCGTCCCGATCTCGGTCTAGCTGGTGAAGGCAATGCTTTGCCGGGCCGCGGGGAGGGTGCTCTGCGGCGGTGCTGCTAGATCGAGCGCCTGAACCGGGTGTTCACGAGAGGTTCGGGCTATGTGGGAGACGGTCGTGCTCCGTCTGGGTTCCAACCTCGAGGGGCTGGGGTGAGCACCGAAATGGCGTTCACATAGACAAGAGGCTGGGGATCTTGGCGGGCGCCGCGGACGCTGTCAACACGCGCGTGCGCGCGCACGCGCGCGCGAGCCGGCCACGGGCCGGGTACCCGGCCCGCCGGCGAGCCGCCGGTTCAGGGATCGGCGCGCTCGGTCGGGTGCCCGTCGTGGAGGTGCAGCGGCGGCGCGTCGGCGAGTGGCCACAGCTGCAGGCAGCGCAGTTCGTAGCCGGGGATGCGCGCGGTGGGCGCGGCGGCATGCAGTTGGGTGCGAAGCCGGGCGGGGAGCGTCTGGGGTCGGGCGCGGCCGCCGGCCAGCAGCCACTGCCAGGAGGCGTCCCAGCGCGCCAGCAGGCCGGCGGCCTGCCAGGTCCGTGGTCCGGGCTCGGTGAAGAGGTCGGCGACCTCGGCGCGCTGCCAGCGCCGCGGGGTGGCGGCGCCGAGCACGAAGCCGTCGATGTCGGGTCGGTCGGTGAGGAGCGCGGCGATCTTGAGCAGGTCCCACAGCGCGGCTTCCACGTCGGCGACCGTCAGCTCGGCGACGGCGAGCAGGTCGCCGCCGGCGGTGGTGGCGATCCAGTCGGTCGCTCCGGGCTGGGGGTCCCAGCCGGGTACCCGCAGCCCGACGCGCGCGGGAGGCCGCTCCCCCGTTCGCTGCCCACGCGGCGATGAGGGCGTGCTCCAGGCGCGCCTCCAGGAACGAGTCGCGGACCGGATCGATCTCCACGGTGGCGGCCGCCGTCGTGGTGGCCCGGGCCATCTGCTCGGCGATGCTCGGCGGGGCGGGCGCGTCGGGCACGGGGCGATCCTACGTCCGCCCGCCGCGTGGTCTGCGTGGTGGAGTCCGCGGCTGGCTAGAGACTCGCGTCGTGAACCCGTCCGACGGCGAGCCGGTCCTCGTTCGGTGCATCGACTGCGTCGCCCAGCAGGGGCATGACGTCCTCGACTGGCTGGCGGCGCTTGGCGGCGCGATCGGAGGTGTCGCGGCGCTCGTCGCCCTCATCTTCGCCTGGCGCAGCGAACGCCACGCGAAGGCCAGCGCCGAACACGCCGCGCACAGCCAGGAACTGGCGGAGCGCAGCGCGAACGCCGCAGAGGCGGAACTCGAACTCTTCCGTGGCGAGGTGAAGGAGGCGCGGCGTGAGCGCTCGCGCCGCGCACAGTTGCGGTTCGAACTGCATGCGGCCGTCACCTCGTGGCTGGACACCAGGCCCCATCGCCTGAAGCTGTGGCTCGGGTACGCGAACACCGGTTCGATTCCGGTCGTCGCCTTCACACGAGAGCCCCGAACCATCGGGGCTCTCGGCGCTTGCGGGCATCTAGTTGCAGGTGCAAGGTGTCCCCGTTGTGTCCCGAGGGCGTCTGCTGCGGGAACGCCGGCGCGCGATTGACAATCGTCAGCAGACCGGTGGCTCCCCAGAGCCGTCAACGCTCCGTCAGGACGCCTCCGATGGGTGGCGTAGGCTGAGAGACCAAGGACATCGCGGGCGGCTGTCGAATGCCTGGCGCGCAGCCCGCGACCGTAGGCCCCACATGGTCACCGCCAAGGACAGCCCCACGGAGTCGACTCGCGGCCAGCTCGGACAAGGCATCTACAGCCTTGCCGACATGCGGTTGTACCTCGCCTACTTCGGGGAGCCCGAGGATGGCGCTCGCGCGCTCACCTGGCTTGCGTCGGCGCTGAACCCCGTCGCGCATCGGAGGCGCCAACCCGACTACAGCTTCAGCGATCTCGTGAGCCTGTTCGTCGTTCGTGAGCTCACACGGCTCGGGGTCCGCGCCGCGAGAATCCGTGACGCCGAGGCTCGCATGCGGAAGATCACCGGTGTCGATCGTCCATTCGTGAGCGAGGACATCGCCACGGACGGGGACGAGGTCTTCTTCACCACCGAGAACGATCAGGTCGAATCGGCCAACGAGTCGTCGAAGCGCCGCACCGGGCAGCAAACGAGCCTGATCGTCGTGGCGCCATATCTCGACCGGGTCCGTTACGACGACGGATCGGCGGCCGCCTGGTCGCCGGCAGACCACGTGGTGCTCGATCCCCAAGTGCAGTTCGGCGAGCCGGTCGTAGACGGCTCACGGGTGCCGACCGCCGTCGTCGCGGACGTGGCGTGAATCGTGCTGGGGCTGATGGAGGCTCTGGCGTTTTGTGATCAGGCCAGGGTCTTGTCGCCCTGGCGGGCAGCGTAGAACCTCTGCTCGAACTCGGCGGGTGGGAGGTCATCGAGGTAGCCGTG
>Ga0310840_100070_pt1 | contig 136537 bp, 124 predicted proteins | sample SM_ome_8_FD_201304 | JGI IMG/M metagenome (GOLD analysis project Ga0310840, IMG submission 201304) | Sorghum-adapted microbial communities enriched on stacked mutant (SM) sorghum from Joint BioEnergy Institute, Emeryville, California... ...
TCGTTCTACTCGCTGGTCGGCTTCCACGGCGGCCACGTGGCGTTCGGCGTTCTCTGGATTTCGCTCTTGATCTGGCAAGTGCTGAGACGCGGACTCACCGTCGTCACGGCGCCGAAGATCTACATCGCCGGTATGTACTGGCACTTCATTGACGTCGTGTGGGTATTCATCTTTACCGTCGTCTATCTGATGGGCAAGGTGGGTTGATCGATGACAGCCGAACATGCAGCTGCCGTGGAGCAGTCGAAGAAGCGCGTCAGACATGAAGGTCCGAAGAAGCACATCATCGCCTACATCTTCTCGCTGGTGCTGACGATTCTCGCTTTCGCGGTCGTCGTGACGGGCGATGTGAGCGTCAACTTCGTTTACGTCATGCTGGTGCTGATGGCGGGCGTACAGGTGTTCATTCAGATGGCGTTCTGGATGCACATGAAAGACCGCGGGCATCTGTTCCCGATTATCGGGATCTTGAGCGGAGTCACCGTCGTGTTCACGATGATCATAATGGCCGTCTACTGGGCATGGTGGTAATGCGGCATAGGGAAGAGGCGCGTCTTGACGGTCGCCTCTTCTTCTTTTTCGAAATGGAGGTGCGGATTGCCGATGATGCCGGATCTGTCCTATTTCACCTTCGAAGAGCTGTGGAGTCCGTTCTTCTTTTTCGGGACGGCGCTCACCGCAATCGGTTATCTGTACTGGATCGGACCGTGGCGGGAGAAACATCTGCCCGATGAACCGGCGGTCCCCGCGTCGCGCCGGTACCTTGCGCTGCTCGGATTCGCGCTGTTCTATCTGGCGCAGGGCGGGCCGCTGGAACTGCTCGGCCATCTGAATTTCATGTTCCATATGATCAACATGTCGCTGTCCTATCTGATCGTGCCGCCGCTCATTCTGCTCGGCACACCGGCGTTCGTCTGGCGCCGGCTGTTCGGCGCGGCGTTCTGGCGCAGGTTCCGGTGGATCACGAGCCCGATTCTCGCGCTTTTGCTGTTCAACGGGCTGTTCTCGTTCTATCACGTTCCGGCCGTGCACGATTTCGTCATGACGAATTACACGGTGCACGCCGTCTACTACGCCGTCCTCCTGGTCGCGGCATTCCTGATGTGGTGGCATGTGGCGGGTCCGGTTCCCGAGTGGAACCGCCTGACCGATCTTCGCAAGATGGGCTACATCTTCGCGAACGGACTGCTGCTCACGCCGGCATGCGCCTTGATCATCTTCGCCGGTGAGCCGCTTTACCGGGTGTACACGGATCCCGCTGTCTGGGCGAACGCGATGGGATATTGCGTCAGCGGCAGCGGGGAGGCGCTGCTCGAGCTGGTCGACGGGCCGATGGCGTTCAGCATGCTCGGACCGTTCGAAGACCAGCAGTCCGGCGGGATCATCATGAAGCTTGTGCAGGAAGTCATGTACGGTTCCATCCTGGCCTATGTCTTCTACCAGTGGTACCGGAAGGAGCGCGACTCGGAAGAAGACGCGACGCCCGGACACGCGGGCAACAACGCGTAAACTCCATATTGCTCGAAGGTTCAATGCCGGCAACCGGGACATTCCGGTTGGCCGGTTTTTTGTGTTTTTCGACATAGCCGCTCACGAGACGCCAGGGCAACGGCGCCGCTGCGAGCGCAGCGGCAGGAATCATCACCATGCATGACGAAGTTTACTTGAACATGACCAACAAATCTCTTCCAAGCCGACGACGGGAAGACAGCAGGGGTGAAACCAATGAGCAGAAAGGGCTTGTCGATGGGGCTGGTTTTTTGCTTGTTGATGGTGCTCGTGCCCGGCACCATATCCGCCGGAGAGGATATCGGGAACATCGCCGAAACAGAACTCGTTGAGTTTCCGATTGTTCAATATCAGGCTACCCGGGATCGCATGGTCTCAATGGATGGCGACGGAAAGGGTACGATCCTTGCGGCCACCATTGACAATTATCTGAATGTTACGCATGACAACGGGAAAACGTGGGTTGCACGGGCTTTGCCGACAAGGGACATGTATTCGGTTCGATATGCTGGAGGAAAATGGTATCTGTCGACCATGCACGTCAATCAGCCCGATTCCGAGATCCGGCTTTATGTGTCCGATGACGGGGACCGGTGGAGCCCCTTCACATTGCCGGATCACGCAACGATAAAAAACGTGCAGCACCTTAATGGCAAGTATATCGTTGTCGCAAATCAAGGCACGTTCTCGAACAAAACCTTCATTTTTGCGTCCGATGACGGCGTCTCTTTCGAAAAAGTCGCGACGTTTGCGGACGCCGCATACCCGTATGACGGAATGTTCATGACCTGGAACGGGACCCGATACACGGCGATCGGCGGCGGTTATGTTTTCAAGGGAAAACCGACGGGCAGCCGGAATCAGTTTCTGCTGGATGCGCGGGAACCGAGGTCTGTCGAATTGATCGTCTATACGTCCGAAGATCTGAAAAATTGGACCATGCAGTCGGGCGCCATCCAATCGGATCTGAACTACAACATATGCTCATGGGCGGATGGCCCTGTCACTTATTGCTATTCCATCATGGAAGAGACGCTGCCTTCCGACGGAGCCATTCATTTGTTCGATTCCCATGGAAACACGTTGGTTTCCAGGGACGGCATCAACTTTGCCATCGACAAGAATGCCAAAACGCCCAGGCCATCAGGCGAGTACAGCTCACCCGTTTTCAAAGCGGGCGACCGGTACATGTTCTTTGCCCAGTATTGGTACGATACGGGCATAAGGAAATCCAAAATCTTCACATCCGGGGACATGGTCCATTGGAAAGAAACAAAACTCGAGAACGTGCCCAATTTGATGCAAGTGCGTCAGTTTGGCCGGACGTTCGTCGGGTACAATATGGTGGACGGAGAGATGGCCGTCTCCCATGACGGTTTGGCCTGGACCTTCATACGCGGCCCCCGCGCCGCGAATCCGAAATCCATCGGCATCAAAATCAACGGCTCTTACGTGGATGTCACACCGAAGCCCAAGTTGATCGATGGCAGCACGTTCATTCCGCTTCGCGGCGTTTTCGAAAAATTGGGCGCTGTCGTAACCTACTCCGCAGAAGATCGTTCCATCACCATCCGGAAGGAACAAAACCGGATTCATATGCAAATCGGAAGCAAAACGGCCATGGTCAACGACAGACAGGTAACGTTGACGGCGGCTCCCTTTACGGAGGACGGAGCGACCTTCGTTCCGCTTCGTTTTGCGGGCGAAGCACTGGAAGTGGCCGTTGCGTGGGATGCCGCAAACTGGACGGTAGTGATCGACACCAAGAAATAGGGTCGCAAGCGGCGGCAAGAATCGAATAAAAGTGGCGGGATGTTCATTCGGTCTGTCGCAAGGGTTGCGGCAGGCTTTTTTTTTTTTGAATTCGGGTATTGACACTGCCTGTGCTTATCGTGTATAGTGTGTATAACGATATACACACTAGTATGAGTTGAGACGAAGAAGGCCGGGTGAATTAACGTGTGGCAAGGCGCATGGCGGATTGCGCGGCATGAGTTCAGAATGAGCTGGCGCGGTTCTCTGCTGACGCTGTTGTTTCTGGCTTATGTCGGTTTCTTCACCACGTTGCTGCTATGGGGAAACCTGAGCGAAGAGATTGACAGACGAACGGAATGGGGACTGGATCTCGCGTATATCACCTTCATGCCGCTGATCGGCTATCTCATGGATTCAACCACATTCCGCTATCGGCGGGAGGATTCCTATTCGCGCAAGCTGGCGGAATGGCAGACGCTGCCGATCGGCGTCAGCCAGATCATCGCGGGACGGTTCATGCTGTACCTTCTCGTGCTGTTCGTCAACACCATCCTGTACTTTGGGGCCCAGTACGCGCTGCTTGCGGAACTCAGGGAATTGATCGGTTACGGCGGACTTGTGTCGTATATGCTGACCTGGTTCGGATACGGGGCAGCGGTCGGGGCCTTGATGATCTATATGGAACTCGGGTATTCCGGACGAATCTATTTCAGATTCTGCATCGTCTATTTGGTCATCATCGGATTGGGCACCCTGCTGCTGGCCGCGTTCGGCCATTGTCTGGTGTTCGATTCGATCGAAGCAGCCGCGAACCGACATTGGGGGCCGGCCGCGGGCATGCTGGCGATCGCCGCGCTGTCGATCGGCGGATTCGGCGCGCTGCTCCATCGCCGGATCAACCGGCGCAGCTTCTGGACGTGAGAGGCGGTGAGCCGCGGTGTGGATGTCCATCCAATTGAACGAATTCAGCGCCGAACCGCTGTACCACCAGATCGAGGTGCAGCTTCGCGCGCTCATCGTGAGCGGCCAGCTCAAGGAAGGGACGCTGCTTCCCTCCATCCGGGAGATGGCGCAGCATCTGAAATGCAGCGTCATCACGATCCGGCGCGTCTATCAGGACCTCGAAGCGGAAGGCCTGATCGTCACCCGCCAGGGAACGGGCACGTTCGTCGCGAAGGTCGATCCCGAGGAGCGCAGCCGGCATCGGCTCGAGGCGGTCGTCTCGGCGATGCGCGAGGCGGTCGAGGCGGGCCTCCGGGTGCAGTGCAGCGAGGAGGAATTGCGCGAACTGTTCGAGAACGCGCTGCGCGAGGCGGGGGCAAAGCGTTCGCCGCCTGATGACGGGGTCAATCGGACAGCGGGAGGGGAGAATGAGGGATGAATGATTACGGAACGCCGGCCATACGCATGAAGGGCGTGAGTCTCAAGCAGTCGCATTTTCGGCTCGGTCCGATCGATCTGGAGGTGCCCACGGGCTGCGTGACGGCGATCGTCGGGCCGAACAGCTCCGGCAAGAGCACGACGTTCAGGCTGCTGATGGATCTGATGAAGCCGGACGACGGAAGCATCGAGGTGCTCGGCTGCAAAATCGGCGGCGGGAAACGAATCGATCTGCTGAAGCGCGTCGGCTATCTGCCCGAAGAACCGTACCGCCACGACAACGTGCTCCGGGCCATGGACAAGGCGGAATTCCATCGGCAGTGGTACCCCGGGTGGGACGTCAACCGCTATCGGGAACTGCTCGGGCTGCTCGAGGTCGATCACTCCCTCCGGCTCGGCAAAATGTCGAAGGGCATGCGGCGGAAATTCGATCTCGCCCTCGCGCTTGCCCATCAGCCGGAGCTGCTGCTGCTCGACGAGCCGTCGTCCGGTCTCGATCCGATCGCCTGGCGCGTGATGATCGATCTGCTGCACCGCTACATGGAGTCCGGCGACCGCACGATCCTGATCGCCACGCACATCGTGGAAGAAGTGAAGCGGCTGGCTGACTTCATCGTGTTCCTGGCGGGCGGCAAGGTGATCGGCATGTTCGAGAAGGACGAATTGCTCACCGGCTGGCATCAATATTATTTCCCGGGGTCGATCGCCGAGTGGCGCGGCGTGCTGTCCGATCTGCCGGGACTGGCCGGTCTGGAGGACGCGGGCGGCATCGTCCGCGCGGTCACCGGTTCGGCGCGGGAGGCCGAAGCGTGGCTGGCCGCCAGGGAGATCGCGCCGGTCGGAAGAAAGTCGATGGAACTGGACGATATCCTTGCCGTACTGGTAGAGCAGGAGAAGCTGCGGAGACAAGGAATGAAAGGAGTCAAGCCATGAGTACGCTTCAAGTTGAACGAATCGTGAAGCATTTCGGAGACAAAACGGCCGTGAACGGCATCAGCTTCAGCGCCCAAGCGGGTGAAATCTACGGTCTGCTCGGCGCGAACGGCGCCGGCAAGACGACGACGATGCGGATGGTGCTCGGGGTGATCATGCCGGACAGCGGCAGCATCCTGTACCACGGCAGACCCTACAGCCGGGAGCAGCTGCGCGACCTCGGCTATCTGCCGGAAGAGCGGGGACTCTATCCGAAACTGAAAGTGAGCGACCAGATCATCTATCTGGCGAAACTCCGGGGCGTTCCGGCAAAGGCGGCGGACCGGCGGCTCAAGGAGTGGCTCGAGAAATTCAACGTGCCGGAATACTACGACAAGAAAGTCGAGGAGCTGTCCAAGGGGAACCAGCAGAAAATCCAGTTCATCGCGGCGGTCATCCACGACCCGTCCATTCTCGTGCTGGACGAAGCGTTCAGCGGCCTCGACCCGGTCAACGTCGAACTGCTGAAGGCGGCGGTGAAAGAGCTGCGCGACACGGGCAAGACGATCCTGTTCTCGACGCACCGGATGGAACACGTGGAGGAACTGTGCCGCAACATCACGATTCTGCATCGCTCCAACGTCGTGCTGCAGGGCGGCATCCGCGACATCAAGAAACAGTTTCCGCGAGAGCGGGTCGTGGTCCGTCTGGAGGACGACGCCGAGATCGAAGGTCTGGAGCGGATTCCCGGCGTGCGAAGCGTCGAGAAGACGGAAACGGGCTACGAGGCGCGGATCGACAAGCCGGACGCCGCGCAGGCGATTCTCGATCACGCGCGCGGGCAAGGGAGTGTCGTAAGATTCGAACTGCTGGAACCGACGCTGAACGAAATCTTTATCCGAACGGTGGGTGAGAACATTGAATAACCTCTGGACGGTCATGTCCTTCAGCATGCGCAACAAGCTGCGCACGAAAAGCTTCATCATCACGACGATCATCATTTCCATCCTGCTGAGCGTCATCGTCAATCTGCCCTGGATCATCTCCCAGTTCTCGAAGGATGATGAGCCGGACCGCATCGGCTTCGTGGAGAACGACGCGCCGGCCGTGACGGAAAGACTGCAGGCGTATTACGGCAGCCAGGAGAAGCCGGATATCGAGCTGGTCGCCTATCCGGACGCCGGTTCGGACGAAGCGAACGACGCCGCGATGAAGGAGCGGCTGAAGAACAAGGAGATCAAGGGGTATCTCGTCTTCGAGACGGAGGGTCTGGTATTCCCGGCCGTCGCCTACAAGTCGGAAAAGCTGATGGACACGGGCCGGACGTCCTCCCTTCAGGGCGCGTTGCAGGCGATCAAGGCCGAAATTATTCTGTCCGGCGCGGATCTGACGGATGAGCAGCGCGCGGCGCTGGCGCAGCCGGTCCGGATCGATGCGGTGCAGATCTCCGCGGGCGAAGGCGCGGGTTCGATCGGGGCCGAAGGCAAGACGGAAGATGAGCAGGTTCTGGCGTTCTTCCTCGTCTACGCGCTCATCATCGCGCTGTTCATGGGCATCATGATCACCGGCCAGCTGATCGCGACGGAGATCACCACGGAGAAAAGCTCGCGCGTCATGGAGATCCTCGTGACGAGCGTGGCGCCGCTGACCCAGATGTTCGGCAAAATCTTCGGCATGTTCCTTGTCGGCCTGCTGCAGATCGGCACTTATGTTGCCGTGGTCGCCGTCAACATCCTGCTGCCGCACAACCGGGAGATGCTCCGGTCGTTCAATCTCGATCTTTCCAGCCTGGACCCGATGCTGCTCGTCTATGCCGTCATCTTCTATCTGACGGGCTACTTCCTCTACGCGACACTGTACGCCGCGGTCGGATCGATCGTCAGCCGGACGGAGGAACTCGGGCAGGCGGTCATGCCGCTGACGATGCTGTCGCTCGCCGCGTTCTACATCGGCATCTTCGGCATCCAGCAGCCGCACGCGAGCTTCGTGGAAATCTCGTCGTTCATTCCGTTCTTCACGCCGTTCGTCATGGTGCTGCGGATCGGGCTCGCCGATCCCGCCCTGTGGGAGGTGCTGCTGTCGCTGGGCATTCTCCTCGCGACGATCTTCGCGCTCGGCTGGCTGTCGGCGAAGATCTACCGCACGGGCGTGCTGATGTACGGCAAGCGCCCGAGCATCAAGGAACTGCGCAAAGCGATGAAGGCGTACAAAGTATGAACCCGGCGCGCGGACGGCGAACCCGCGTGCCGACGAAAACGGCCGGAACCCGCCTCGGGGTTCCGGCCGTTTCACCTTTTGTTATCCGGATCATGTTTTTGTTATCTACCGGAAAGAAGCGGGCCGATATAATAGAATCGTAGCCGCGCATGTGGTCAATACACGAATCCGCCGAACAGGAAGCGGTACTCCCAGTGGGTGCCCGCGATGCTGTCGACCCGGACACCGCCGGATTTCTCGGAATAGGTGTGCAAAATCATGCCGTCGCCGAGATAGATGCCGACATGGGTGATGCGGGCGGCGGACTTGTCGACGTTCGCGTAGTCGGAAGCCTTGCTTCCCTGGTACGACATGAAGAACATCAGGTCGCCGCGCTGCAGGCTGCGCCAGTCGCTCTTCGTTCCGCCGATCTCCTTCACGTACGCGCCCTGGCTGCGCGAATCGCCGGGCAGCCGCAGTCCGATGCCGTCCAGGAACGCCTGGCGGACGAAGTCCGAGCAGTCGAACGTTCGCGTATCGCTGCGGCTCGAGCCGAATTCGTACGGCGTGCCGAGATACTTCATGCCGGCGGCGATGGCCATTTCGGCCGCGGCGGCGCGGTCGAGCCGCTTGTACGGCTCGACGAAGCTCGTCGAGATATACTTGGCGCTCGAGCTGACGTAGCCGAAGACGCCGCTTGCGTCCTGCACGTAGTACCAGTAGTCGTTGTGCTTGTTCAGGACGGTCAGCTTCTCGCCCGCGCGCATGTAGCGGATGCGCGCGGCGGACGTGCTCGGGCCTGTCCGGAACGAGACCGTGTCGACGACGACCGCGTTCGGTTCGGCGGTGTAGGTCGGTTCCTCCGGCTGGTTGATCAGGCCCGGGTCGATCTCTTCGGGTTCGGCCGGCACGGCGGGCTCGTCCGGTTCGGCGGGAGCCGGATCGTCGGGCACATCCGCCGGCGGCGTGAACGACGTGCGGATATACTTCGGCTTCGCGCTCGCGTAGCCGATCACGTTGTTCTTGTCGGCGACCCGGTACCAGCTCTTGCTGACCTGTTCGAGGATCCAGACCGGCTCGCCCTTCTTGAGCATCCGGATCACGTCCGCATCGGTGGACGGACCGGTGCGCAGGTTGACGCCGTAGATCACTTCTCCGTTCGGTTCGGGCGATACGGTGACGCTCCGGAGTTCCACGTATTTCTCCAGCGAGGAGACGTACCCGACCGTGCCGCCGGAATCGCGGACTTTGAGCCAGTACTGGTTCGTCTTCTCGACCAGTTCAAGCACTTCGCCCTTGCGGAGGTAGCGGATCCGGTCGCCCGACGTGGAGGGGCTGGTGCGGAAGTTGACGGTGTCGATGACATGGACTTGCTCTACGGTGTACGAGTATGCGTTGGCCGAAAGCGGCAGCGACGACAGGGCGATACATGCGGCGAGCGTCGCAACCAGCAGGTTCTTTTTCATGGCCGAACCTCCCGTCACGCAGGATGATATTGCCGCGGCAAGTCAATCTTAGCATAGCTGAATTTGCCACAAGCGTTGAAAAACTTGCCAGTTACACTTCGTATCCGCCCGCAAATTGGGACGCATTTCGCTGGATTTCGAAGTCGGGTAGTTCCTTGTTCGCATGCGGCGGGCGCGGGAGCCGGCGGCGGTTGGGACGACTTTAGCAGCGGGCGCGGGCGGGACGTGTCCGGGCGGGATGAACCTGCCTTGTGAAAATAAGTCCAAAGGCACGGTCCGATTTCCCGCGACGGAAGCGAGCGGGCGGCGGATTTTGCCACATGTCGGAGCATGGAAACCGGGGGGATGACGCGGAATGAGCAGGACGAAGAAGACGGCGGCGTGGGTGCTGAGCCTGACGCTCGTCTTCGGGCTGGCGGCCGGATGTTCGGACGGCGACGGCGGCGGAGAGCGCGAGCCGCGCGGGGCGGATACGTCCGGAGAGGCGGCGGGCGGACCGAACGGGGAAGTAAAGGCGGAGGAAAAAGACGGCGCAAACGCGGGAACGGACGCGGTCGGAGAAACGGCGGCGGACGATGGAGCGAAGGCGGTCGGCGAGGTGCATTTTGACGGCGAGGACATCAAGGTCAATCAGGTCGGCTACCTGCCGGACGCGCCCAAGATCGCGGTGCTGGAAGGCGACGCCGAGGCCGACCGGTTCCTCGTCGTCGACGCGGCGACGAAGACGGTCGTCTTCGAAGGAGAGATCGGCCGGGCCGACATCGACGTGAACTCGGGCGAGCGGGTGCGGCATCTCGATTTCAGCCCCCTCGCGGCCGAAGGCGAGTACGCCGTCGTCGTGCCCGGGGCCGGGTCGTCGGTGAAGTTCCGCATCGCGCGGAACGTCTACTACGCGCCGTTCTTCGACGCGCTTCGCTCCTACACGCTCGGCCGGTCGGGGCTCGCGATCGACGATCCGGTGACGGGCCTGAAGCACGCGGCGGGGCACACGCAGGACGCCGAGGCGATGCTCGACATTGATCACCCGCACGCGCCGGCGGGCACGGCGATCGATGTCAGCGGCGGATGGTACGACGCGGGCGATTTCGGCAAGTACGTGACGCCCGGGGCGGTGACGGCCGCGCAGCTTTTGCTCGCGTACGAGCTGAAGCCGGAGAAGTTCGGCGTCGGGCAGCTCAAGTTCCCGGCCGGGTTCGAAAGCGACGTGCCGGGGCTGCCGGACGCGCTGGCCGAAGTAAAGTACGAGCTGGACTGGCTGCTCAAGATGCAGCGGCCCGACGGCGCCGTCTACCACAAGGTGTCGGGCCTGACGTGGCCCGGCATGATCCGGCCGGAGGACGATACGCAACCGAGGTACGTGTTCGGCATGACGACCTACGGCACCGGCATATTCGCCGGCGCGATGGCGATGGCGGCGCGGATCTACGAACCGTTCGACGCCGAGTATGCCGAACGGCTGCTGGAAGCGGCCGAGCGGGCGTTCCGGTTCCTCGAGGAGAACCCGGAACCGATCGTTCTGAGGAGCGAACGGCAGGACAACGGTTCGGGCCCCTACGACAAGAGCGGGGACCAGGACGACCGGCTGTGGGCGGCGGCCGAATTGCTGAAGACGACCGGCGATCCGCGGTACGCGGCGTACATCGACAAGAAGCTGTCCCATCTGCTGACGCGCGATCCGATCATCATCGGCTGGGCATCGACGCTGACGCTCGGGCAGTTCGCTTACGCGACGGCGGAAGCGGCCGACCCGGCCGTCAGGGAAGCGGTGAAGCAGAAGCTCGTGAAGGCGGCGGACGACATCGTCGGCCGGATCGGCCGGGACGGCTACCGGTATTCGCTCTCGTCGAACGAGTACTCATGGGCGTCCGCCAAGAACGGCATGGCGAAGGCGCAGCTGCTCCTGCTCGCGAACGAGCTGGAGCCGAAGGAAGCCTATCTGCACGGCGCGCTCGACCAGATCCACTACACGCTCGGACGCAACGCCATCGGCACGACGTATCTGACCGGCTCGGGGACGGAGATGCCGGACCATCCCCACAACCGGATGATCATCGGCACGGGCACGTACATTCCGGGACTGCTCGTCGGCGGACCGAACAAGTTCGGCGGCGATCCGGAACTGGACAAATTGCTGGAGCGCACGTCGCCGCCGCCGGCCAAGGCGTATCTGGACATTTCCGGTTCGTGGGCGTCGAACGAATACGCGATCGATTACAACGCGCCGCTCGTGTTCGCGCTAGCCTGGTTTGCGGAACCGTAAGGCGGAGCGGGAAGGGCCGGCCGGGCGATCGCCCGGCCGGCCCTTCATTTGGATCGGCGATTATCCGTTTCGCGGCGGCGCGGCCGACGTTCCCTCCACCGGCGCGGCGGCCAGCCGGATGTGCTCGATCGGCCGGTCAGGCTGCTCCATCCGCAGGGCGAGCTGCTCGAGCGCGCGCGAGCCGACGCGCACCGCGTCGATCCGGACGGTGAGCAGCCGGAGTCCGTCGGGCGGCGGGTCGATATCCGTCTCGATCGCGTCGAAGCCGGTGACGGACACGTCCCGCGGGACGGCGAGCCCCATTCGGCCAAGCGCCTGCGCCGTCCGGATCGCGACGACGTCGTTCGCGCAGACGAAGGCGGTCGGAAGGTGCGGCATGGCCGCGAGCGCTTCGGCGATCTCCGCGACGTCGAAGTAGTGGCGGGCCTTACGCGCCACGGCGCAGCAGGCCGGGTCGACGGCGAGCCCGGCGTCCGCCATCGCGAGCCGGAACCCGTCCCACCGCTCCCTGAACGACAGACAGTCTTCGATGTCGCCGATGAAGCCGATGCGGCGATGGCCGAGCGCGATGAGCCTCGCGGTCAGATCGCGGACGCTTCGCTCGCTCTCCATCAGCACGGTGTCGAAGACGGCGTCCTCGGCCCGAGCCGCGCTGTCGTGGTCGATCAGCACGGCCGGCAGGCCCAGTCCGGCGACGGCGCGCGCATAGGGCAGGCGCGTGATGCCGGCCAGGATGACGCCGTCGACATGCGCCTCCGTAAGCGAGCGGGGCAGGCTGAGCGACTCCAAATCTTCGTCCTGGACGAAGTGCAAGACCATGCTCCAGCCCCGGCGCCGCGTCGACTCTTCGATGCCCTGCAGCACGTCCACCCAGTAGCCTTTGCTGCCGGAGCGGGCGAGCTCCGCGCGGATCAGGCAGGCGATCGTGCGCATCGCCTCGCCGGGGGCCGCTTCGCTTCGCTTCGGCGGGCTTGCGGGCGAGACCGGACGGTAATGCTTGTACTGGAGCCGTGCGGCCGCATCCAACACCCGCTGCCGCGTGGCGGCAGGAACGGAAGGATGGCCGTTCAACGCTTTCGAGACGGTCGTGCGCGACAGCCCGAGCATTCGGGCGATGTCGCTGGTGGTGGCTTTTCGTTTCATTGGACCGGATGTTCACCTGCCGGACATGCGCGTATCGTACTGACAACAGTATCGATCAATTTGTTCAATTTGTTGAAATCATAACACGGATGTCCGGCAAACTCCAACTGCGGCTGACCTGGTCAGCCGCAGTTTTTTTCTGACTCCGGCGAGCGGAGTTCTTAAGGTTTGCTAAAGGCGCTCTTTTTTATGACACATGCAAAAAGGCATATTGTCCCAATTGCGGAGGTGTGAAGCGCATGAAAAGACGTTCGGTGGGAACGGGGCCGCCTGCCGGGGCAGCCTTCCAACCCGCAATGCCCTGCGGAGCCGTCTCAATCTGCGCCATCCTCGCCAGAGCGCGTGCAGACGGGAGTGGATGTTCTCGTGAACGGAAAGACCGAAAGCGCGGGAACTCTGACGACCTATGAAGCGGATGGTCAACGCGTGGCCGTCAATACGCTGGATGAAGAAAAATTGCACCAACGCCTGGAAACGTTCCGGCCGAATGACAAGATCACGCGCGAACAGGCGATGGCCGTCCTCGCCAGGGCGATGGTGCTGACGGATCTGAAAGGGAAACGGCCTGCGCGGCCTGACGAAGAAGCGCTTCGTCCGTTCACGGACGCTGCAAAAGTATCCGATTGGGCGCTGCCCGGCATCGCCGACACTGTGCGGGCCGGCATTGTAACGGGACGAAACGGCACGGCGCTAGCGCCGCAGGCGTTCATCACCCGGGCCGAAGTTGCGGCAATGGTCGAGCGGCTGCTCCAACAGTCTGACCTGATTTAAGACCCACCCCCGAAGGAAGGTTGTTCCGTTCATGCCGGAAAGCGGCATGAACGGAATAACCTTTTATTCATGAATACGGAAATCTGCGGAAATGCTGTTGAGCGGGTTTGATGCACGGCGAGTCGGCTTCATGGCAATGGGCCGGTCGTTGAATAAACACACAAATGATTTAACAAAATGAACAAAATAAACAGGTATTTTGATTTACCTTGTTAACAGATTTCTGTATAATGAGTGTTAACATCAACAGCATCCGATATGCCGGGAGGGCGCCATGAACGCGATTCAACGATTGACGGGCAACTGGCGGTTCCGGGGCGCAGGCGAGCAGGAGTGGCTGCCGGCAACCGTACCGGGCTGCGTCCACACCGACCTGCTCGCGTGCGGCAAGATTCCGGACCCGTTCGACGGAACGAACGAACGCGATTTGCAGTGGATTGACAAGCAGGACTGGGAGTACGAGACGACGTTCGACGTGTCAGGCGATCTGCTCGCCAACTCCAGGGTCGATCTCGTGTTCGACGGCCTCGACACTTACGCCGACGTGACGCTGAACGGCGAGCACGTGCTGTCCGCGGACAACATGTTCCGGACGTGGCGCGTCGAGGTGAAGCGGCTGCTCAAGCCCTCGGGCAACCGGCTGCACGTCCGCTTCCGATCGCCGATCCACGAGGATCTGCCGAAGCTCGAGAAGCTCGGCTACCCGCTGCCGGCGGTGAACGACCAGTCGGAGAACGGCGGACTCGGCGACAAGAAGGTGAGCGTCTTCGCGCGGAAGGCGCCGTACCATTACGGCTGGGACTGGGGTCCGCGGTTCGTGACGAGCGGCATCTGGCGCGAGGTCCGGCTCGAAGCCTGGTCCGGCGTGCGCATCGCCGATCTGTTCATCCGACAGCGCAGCGTGACCCGGGACGAAGCGAGGCTGACCGCCGTCGTCGAGATTGAAGCCGAAAGCGCATGGAGCGGCACGCTCCGGCTGTCCGCGGACGGCCGCGTATGGGAGAAGGAAGTCGCGCTGGAACCCGGCGCGCGGACGGTCGAGCTGGACGCGGTTATCGAGAAGCCGAAGCTGTGGTGGAGCCGCGGGCTCGGCGAACAGCACCTGTACACGTTCCGCGCGGAGCTGCTGGCCTCCGGACGGCTGGCGGCGGCGCGGCAGGTCCGCACCGGGCTGCGCTCGATCCGTCTCGTGCGCGAGAAGGACGAATGGGGCACGTCGTTTTATTTTGAACTGAACGGGGTGCCGGTGTTCGCGAAGGGCGCGAACCACATTCCGCTCGACAGCTTCGTCACGCGGGTGACGCGCGAGCGGTACGAGCACGAGATCGCGTCCGCCGCGCAGTCGAACATGAACATGCTGCGCGTCTGGGGCGGCGGGATCTACGAGGACGACGCGTTCTACGAGCTGTGCGACGAGTATGGCATCCTCGTCTGGCAGGACTTCATGTTCGCGTGCAGCCTGTATCCGGGCGACGAGGCGTTCCTCGCGAACGTGCGCGCCGAAGCGGAGCAGAATGTGAAGCGGCTGCGCAATCATCCGTGCATCGCCCTCTGGTGCGGCAACAACGAGATCGACACCGCCTGGTCGCACTACATCGAGGAAGCGGGCTGGGGCTGGAAGCAGTTTTATTCGCCGGAGATGCGGGAGAAGCTGTGGGCGGACTACGAGAAGCTGTTCCACGAGCTGCTGCCGGAGGTCGTCGGCCGGCTGGCTCCGGAGGCGGATTACTGGCCGTCCTCGCCGATGCAGGGGCTGACGCGCGATCGGAATCAGCACGCCGGCAAGCGGACGACGTCCGGCGACATCCACTACTGGGGCGTCTGGCACGAAGTGGAGCCGTTCGAATTGTACACGCACAATCTCGGCCGGTTCATGAGCGAGTACGGCTTCCAGTCGTTCCCGGAGGAGCGCACGGTCCGCTCGTACGCGCGGGATGACGAGATGGAGCTGCTCTCCGACGTCATGCTCAGCCACCAACGGCATCCGTCCGGCAACAAGCTGATCAAGCAGTATCAGAGCATGTATCTGCCGGAGCCGAAGGATTTCGTTTCGTTCCTGTCCGTCAGCCAAGTGCTGCAGGGCGAAGCGATGAAGTACGCGATCGAGGCGCATCGCCGCCGCAAGCCGTTCTGCATGGGCACGCTGTACTGGCAGATGGACGACTGCTGGCCGGTCGCGTCGTGGGCGTCGATGGACTACTACGGCCGCTGGAAGGCGATCCAGTATTACGCGAAGCGAAGCATGAAAGACATCATGGTGTCGATCGACGGCACGAAGGAAGGCGTGGTCGACATCCACATCGTCTCCGACGTCCTGCGGCCGATCGACGGCAAGCTTGAGGCCGCGCTGTACGATTTCGACGGCAAGCTGCTGAGAACGTTCAGCGCGCCGGCGAAGGTGGACGCGAACGCGGCGGCGGTCGTCTGGTCGTCCTCCGTCGCCGATCTGCTGGGCGGCGCGGATCCGCGGCGCACGGTGCTGAAGGCCGATCTCGTCGAGGACGGCCGGGTGCTGGACAGCAAGCTGCACTATTTCGCGCCGGCGAAGGACATCCGGCTGTCGAAGGCGACGGTGACGATCCGGGAAGTGGCGGGCTCGAACGGAACGGCGTTCACGCTCGAGACGGACACGCTCGCGAAGCAGGTCGCCCTGTTCGCCGAAGCGGAAGGCATTTTCACCGACAACTGGTTCGATCTGATCCCGGGCATTCCGGTCACGGTCGAGTTCCTCGGCCGCGGCGCCGCCGGCCGGGCGTTCGCGCCCGCTTCGCCGGGCAGGATTACCGTGCAGTCGTTCTCGGACTGGATCGGACCGTAAAAATCGCTTTGCTCCGGGCCCCTTGCCAGACAAGGGGCCTTGCCTTACACTGGACCCGAATCCGATGCGCGAGAGGAGATGTCCGTTTTGGCACAACAACCGTATGATCTTCCGTTGAGCGAGCTGGAGAAGTACAAGCCCGATTTGACGCGGCAGCCCGATTTTGACGCGTTCTGGGAGCGGTCGCTGGAGGAGCTCGGGCAGACGCCGCTCTCGTATGAGTTGACGCCGCGCGATTATCCGGTCCGGGGCGCGCGCCTCTACAAGGTGAAGTATGCGGGATTTCGCGGCGCGCAGGTGCAGGGCTGGCTGGCGATGCCCGAGGGCGACGGGCCGTTCCCGGGGCTCATGCTGTACCACGGGTACAACTGGGGGATGGAAGGCCAGATTCACGACGTGGTCAACTGGGCGCTGCACGGATACGCGGCGTTCATCATGATGTGCCGCGGCCAGCAGGGCGAGAGCGTGGACAACACGGTGTACAGCCACGGCGCCCATGCGGGGTGGATGTCGAAGGGCATCCTGTCCGAGGAGGAGTACTACTATCGCGGCGTGTATCTGGACGCGGTCCGGGGGATCGAGGTGCTCGCGTCGCTGGACAAGGTGGACCGTTCGCGGATCGGCGTGACGGGCGGCAGCCAGGGCGGGGCCCTGACGCTCGCGTCGGCGGCGCTGTCGGACATTCCGGTCGTCGCGGCCGCGGATTATCCGTATCTGGCGCATTTCGAGCGGGCGATCGACATCACGCCGGCCGGGCCGTATCATGAGCTGAACGAGTTCTTCCGCCGCAACGGCGATCCGGAGATCGAGGCGCGGGCAAAGCGGACGCTCTCCTACTTCGACGTCATGAACCTGGCGCCGCGCATCAAGTGCCGGACCTGGGTGTCGATCGGCCTCGTCGACACGATCACGCCGCCGTCGACGGTGTTCGCGGCCTACAATCATCTGCAGTGTGAAAAATCGATCGCCGTGTTCCGCTACTTCGGCCACGAGTACATCCCGCGCGCGCACGAAGAGAAACTGCGGCTGCTGCTGGAGACGCTGCGGCCCTGACGCCTTCGGCGCGGTTCGGCTGCGGCCCTGATGCCGCCGATGCGGTTCGGTTGCGGCCCTGAGCCTCCGGCGCGGTTCGGTTGCGGCCCTGAGCCGCCATACGGTTTGACTGCGGCCCTGATGCCGCCGATGCGGCCGAAGCGTCTCCATAACCGTTGACAGGGGCCCCCAGATGCGCCGACGCGGTCCCGGAAACGGATATTTCCGCTTATTTCGCCCTTTCCGGCGTTTGACGGAGGGGGGGACCGCGCCTACACTGGATTCAACGCACTTTTGGACCCCGGAAGGAGACGCTTCATTTGAACACAGCCGTCAATGCCCGCGCGGCCGCGCGCACGACCGCGACCGTCTATTCGATTCTGTTCGCCGTAAGCGCGATCCACATGCTCAACGACTCGATGCAGACGGTCGTGACGGCGCTGTTCCCCGTGCTGCGCGACTCGCTGTCGCTGACGTTGTCGCAGATCGGCTGGCTCAGCTTCGCGCTCAACATGACCTCATCGGTCATGCAGCCCGTGGTCGGCCTGTACTCCGACAGGCGGCCGACGCCCGGCATGCTGCCGATCGGCATGGGGATGAGCCTGCTCGGCATCGCCGGGCTCGCGTTAGCGCCGAACTACTGGACGCTGCTTCTCGCGACGGTGCTGATCGGGATCGGTTCGGCCGTCTTCCATCCGGAAGGCTCGCGGATCGTCTACTTCGCCGCGGGCGACCGGCGCAGCTTCTCCCAATCGATCTACCAGATGGGCGGCAACTTCGGCTCGATGCTGGCGCCGCTCATGACGATCGCGATCTTCATCCCGCTCGGCCAGCGCGGCGCGGCGTGGGGCATGCTGCTCGCCGGCGCGGCGATCGCCGTCGCGCTGTACGTCGTGCCGTGGTATCGCGCGCAACTGGCCGCGCACGGCGCGCCGGTGAAGCGGAAGAAGGCGGCGGGCGACGCGTCCGTCCGGGACGGACTGTCCGGCGGCATGATCGCGTTCGCGCTGACGCTGCTCGTGCTGATCGTGTTCGCGCGCTCGTGGTACGCCGCAGGCATGAACAATTTCTATCCGTTCTATCTCGAGGACAAGTTCGGGGTGTCGAAGCAGACCGCCCAGCTCGCGCTGTTTCTCTATCTGGGGGCCGGCGTGGCGGGCACGTTCTTCGGCGGCATCTGGGGCGACCGGTTCGGGCGGAAGAACATGATCATATTCTCGATCGTCGGCTCGACTCCGTTCGCGCTGGCGCTGCCGTACTTGCCGCTTGAGGCGATTTTCCCGGTCATCACGGTTCTGGGCTTCATCATGATGTCCGGCTTCTCGGTCAGCGTCGTTTACGCGCAGGAGCTCATGCCGCGCAACGTCGGCATGGCGTCCGGCCTGATCGTCGGCCTCGCGTTCGGCATGGGGGCGCTCGGCGCCGTCGTGCTCGGCGAATGGATGAGCGCGATCGGGGAAAATCCGATTCCGGTCATCGACGCGGTCAGCTACCTGCCGCTGATCGGGCTGCTCGCGTTCCTGCTGCCGAAAGACCGGCGGCGGTAACGGATGCGGGCCGCCGCCCGGAAGCCATCCTGTTCATAACGGAAATTTTTTCGTCTATTTGCGGCGGCGAGGCCCGGACCCGCGAAATAGAAGCAAGAATTTCGCTTATTGGACGGAAAATTGCGGGAATCGGGCGTTTTTCCGGGAATAGAAGCAAGAATTTCGCTTATTTTTGCGTAAACGGTCATTTTCGACAAAATAGAAGCAATTATTTCGCTTATTGCCTTCGACGGATCTTGCGGTGCCCGCCTCCGAACGCGCGGAAGGCGGGTGTTCGCTTTCCCGCGGGTTTCCCGCGGGCGCAGGCCCCGTTTTTCCGAACGCGCGGAAGGCCGTCTTCCAGGCATGCGCAAAGGCCCGTCTTCCACGCATGTGCAATGGCCCGTCTTCCCCATACGGAAAGACGGGCTTTTCGCGTCAGGATCAGGCCATCAGCCGCTCCCACTCGGCGAACGCGGCCTCGAGCGCGGCGCGTTTCTCGTCGAGCAGCCGCTGCTTCTCCTGCAAGAGCAGATAGTCCAGGTACACGGCCGGGTCCGCAAGCTCGGCCTCGACGGCCGCGATCGCCGCCTCGAGCGCCTCGATCTCCGCCTCGATCTGCTCGATCCGGCGCTGGCGCTGGCGCTCGAGCCGCTTCGCCTGCTTCTCGGCCTCGTAGGATGATGCGCCGCCCGCGCCGCCGGTCGGTCCTCTGCCGGCCCCGCCGCCACCGCCGGAAGCCGCGGAACCGCCCGAACCGCCGGCGCCGCCCGCATCGTGGCCGGAAGCCGCCGCGGAGCCGCCCGGGCCTGCGACGCCGCCGCCGGACGATCCGCCGCCCGCGCCTGCGACGCCGCCGCCGGACGATCCGCCGCCCGCACCGAACGCGCCGCCAGCGCCTCCGACGCCGTTGCCCGAACCGCCGCCCGCGCGCGCCCCGGACGCGGGACCGCCCGCGCCGCCCGACCGTCCCGCCTCCCGCGCCGCCGTCTCGCCGGCGAGCCGCAGCTCCTCCAGCTCGCGCTTTTTCTCCAGCATGTCGTCGTAATTGCCCAGATACACCCGCACGCCGTCCGGCGTCAGCTCGATGATCCGCTCGGCCATCTTGTTCAGGAAATACCGGTCGTGCGAGATGAACAGCAGCGTCCCCTCGAAATCGGCGAGCGCCGTCTCGAGCACTTCCTTGCTGTACAGGTCGAGATGGTTCGTCGGCTCGTCCAGGATGAGCACGTTCGCCCGCTCGAGCATCAGCTTCGCCAGCGCCACCCGCGCCTTCTCGCCGCCGCTCAGCGCGGAGATCTTCTTCAGCACGTCGTCGCCGCTGAACAGGAAGTTGCCGAGCACGGTGCGGACGCGCACTTCCTCCAGATGCGGAAAAGCGTTCCACACCTCGTCGAGCACGGTGTTGTCGGGGTGCAATTGCGACTGCTCCTGATCGTAGTAGCCGATCTTCACGTTCGCGCCGAACCGGACCGTGCCGCTTTCCGTCGGAATCTGTCCGAGCAGCGCCTTCAGCAGCGTCGACTTGCCAATGCCGTTCGGGCCCGCGATCGCGACGGTCTCCCCGCGTTCAAGCCGGAACGAGACGTTCCGGAACAGCGGCCGTTCCGCGCCCTCGAACCGGACCGACAGATCCCGCACGTCCAGCACGTCCATCCCCGTCTGCCGGTCGATCTCGAAGGTGAAAGAGGCGCGCTTCGCCTCCCCGGCCGGCCGTTCGATCCGCTCCATCCGTTCCAGCATCTTGCGCCGGCTCTGCGCGCGCTTCGTCGTCGACGCGCGGGCGATGTTGCGCCGGATGAAGTCCTCCATCCGCGCGATTTCTTCCTGTTGCTTCTCGTACGCCTTCAGCGCGCTTTCATACTCGGCCGCCTTCCGTTCGATGTAGCGGCTGTAGTTGCCGGTATAGCGCTTCGCCGCGTGCCGCTCGATCTCGATGATCGCGCCCGCCAGCGCGTCGAGGAAATAGCGGTCGTGGGACACGGCGAGAATGGCGCCCGGATACCCGCGCAGATAGTCCTCGAGCCAGGAAAGCGTCTCGATGTCGAGGTGGTTCGTCGGCTCGTCCAGGATGAGCAGGTCCGGCTCCTGCAGCAGCAGGCGCGCCAGCGCGAGCCGCGTCTTCTGCCCGCCGCTGAGCGAGGCGATCGGCGTGTCCGGCGGGTAGTCGCCGAATCCCATCCCGTGCAGCACCGCGCGGATCCGGTTGTCGATCCCGAAGCCGCCCCGCTCGCGGAACTCGTCGGTCAGCGACGCGTAGCGGGCGAGCAGATCCTCGTACCGCTTTCCGTCCTCCATTTCCCGCGGATCGGCGATGCGCGCCTCCAATTCCCGGAGCTCCCGCTCCATCTCCAGCAGATCGGCAAAAACCGCCCGCATTTCCTCCATGATCGTCCGTTCGGACTGCAGACCGCCGTTCTGGGCCAGATAGCCGATCCGGAGGCCCTTGCGCCGGCTTACCGTGCCGGCGTCCGGCGTCAGCTCGCCGGCGATGATCGCAAGCAGCGTCGACTTGCCCGCGCCGTTCACGCCGACGATGCCGATCCGCTCGCGCTCCAGCACATGAAACGAAATATTGGTCAAAATCGGCCGTTCGCCGAAACTTTTCGACACTCCCGATACTTGCAGCAGCATGTCCATCCTCCGCAGCCTTCTCCCATGCGGGCCGTTCTCGCAAGCCGCCGGCCGGCGGCCACACAGAACAGTGTACATGATTCAGGCGCGGAGCGGAACCTTCTGCTTACGGCATGCGAAAGGGCGGCTCAGCCGCCCCCGTCGTCCGTATCGTGAAGCGTCAGCAGATAGTGGATGAGCGCGTCCTGCTCCCGTCGCGTGAAGCCGGTCGTCTCGTCGACCCAGTATTCATGCCCCACCCCTTCGACGTTCGCTTCGCGCAAGCCCTTGTCGGCGCGGTTCGCCCGGACGACAAGCTCCCGCAGCCGCTTGTCGACCAGCGCGCGCAGGCTTTCGGCCGGGTCCGGCAAGACGCCGGCCTTGAACGTGCCGGGGATGCCGTATTGCCCCGGTTCCGGTCCGGCCGCGACGCCGCCGTCGTGCAGGTACGGCGCCGACCAGAAGAGGCCGTACAGGCTCGGCGTCTTGTAGCCGCCCGGCGAGTCGCCGTGCGCGAAGGCCAGCCTGATCTGGTCCTCGGACATGCCGTTCAGCGGCATCCGGTGCAGCTTCGGCTTCTCCGGCAGCGGCACGGGCGTGTCGTAGTCGTACATGAGCGGCGGGCCCCAGATCCGCTCCGTCTTCTTGAACGACCTCGCGCGGGACGGGTTCGTGCCGATGACGTCGGACGCGACGATCCGGTTGTTCGTGAGATAGGGCCCGGCGTGGCAGGTGATGCATCCGGCCCGGCGGAACACGTTCCGGCCCTCCGCCGCCAGCGCCGCGTCCCGCTTCAGCCGGGAACGCGGGGGCTTCAGCGTGTTCTGATAGGCCGACATCGCCAGCGTGTGCCGGTTGATCGGATGGCCGGGAATGGAGGACAGCACGCCGGACACCGAGACGACGGACGCGCGCGGCCAGGCCGGCGACGGCACCGATTGGATGATGCCCGGCGAATCCGGCGTCGGGTCCGCGGCCGCGAACTGCTCGGACGGCTTGCCGCCCTTCGCGGGATCATAGCGATATTTGGACGAGGACGCCCGCTGCAGCAGGATGCCCATGTACAATTCCTTGTCGAGGCCGAACAGCGGCTCGCTGAGATGGGCCTGCGCCAGCGCGTCCATGTTCTGCGCGTTCGGGACGCCCGAGAACGTCATCAGACCCTTGAACGGGCCGGCAAAGGCCGTGCCGTTCCAATTGTACGGGTGGTCGCCGAGCGTGAACGAATCGGGAATCTGGACCGGGTTGTTCACCATGTCGATCGACGTGTCGACCGAGCCCGGCGGCCATTTCATGAGCTCCTCGTCGACCAGACGCTCGAGCTCGTCCGGATCGGGCAGCGGCGCGCGATTGCCTTCGCCGTCCGCAATCCAGGTCTTCGCCTGTTCCTTGAAGCGGATCAGCCCTTCGATCTGTTCCTTCGTCACCCCCGTATGGGTAAAAAAAGAAGCCGAATTCTCCGCCAACGCGAGCATGAAGCCCACGTTCAGGTCGCTGTTCGGCGGGCCCTCGACCACCTTGCCGCTTGCCGGATCATAGACGGCGTGGCAGGCGGCGCAGCCGACGCCGACCCGGATCTTGCCCCTGTCCATCGTGATTTTGAGCCCGAGCGGCACGTAGGATCCCTTCGCGACGTCGAGTCCGGTGTCAATCGTGTCGCCTTTGCGGATCGTTTTACCGCCGACGACGGCATCCTTCTCCGCCCTCACCCGCAGATTGGTCGTGCCTTCGCCCTTCAGCGCGGCCGTCGCCTTCAGGATGCCGCGGATGGTCAACGGCCCGTCCAGCAGCCCCATGATGTCATTGAGAAAAAGCTCGTTGCCGAACGTCTCGCCGTAAAACGCCTCCCTCCCGAGCCCGAGCGTCTCCTCGTCCGCGCGCTCCGGGTCGTCCGCGGCCCGCGCCGCGCGGACTCCCGATTCGTCGCCGTGGGGATTCAGGAGCCGATCCCGATCCGGTATGTAGACGTATGACGGATGGACATACAGCAGAAGCGCGGCCAGGCCGACGCCGGCCGCCAGGAGCGCGATGCCGGCTCTGAACATTCCGCTCCTCCGCTTGTTCTTCCGGGCCAATATGGTCACCGCCTTCGCCATCCGGCCCGCGGGCCGGGCATGCAACACGTTTAGTATCGCGCCGCGCGCCGGCTTTCATGCGCGAGCGGGGCGCCGCATTGGCGAATCCGGCGGCGGAATGGTAAACTGATGACAGGATTACCCATGACGACGGAAAATGATGACGGGAAAGGCGGAGTCCGACGTGACAAACGGCAGCCGGCATGCCGGCAAGGCGGCGCTGCGGCGGGAGATGGCGGCGCTCCGCGACGGGATGGCGGAGCCCGAGCGGCGGGAGAGGTCCGAACGGGCGTGCCGCCACGCGGCGCGGTGGCTGCGGGAACGTGGAGCGAACGTGTTCCTCGCCTACGCCGCCTTCCGCTCGGAGCTGGACACCCGGCCGCTGCTCGAGTGGGGCTGGCAAGAGGGACTGGCCGTTTTGCTGCCCGTATGCGTCCCCGCGGACCGCTCGCTCGAACTGTACCGCGTGCGGAGTTTCGACGAGCTTCGGCGGGGCGCGTACGGCCTGCCGGAACCCGATCCGGCGCAGGCGGAGCGGTGGCGCGATCTGCGCGGCATCGGGGCCGTCTTCGTGCCGGGGCTCGCCTTCGCGCCGGACGGGCGCAGGCTCGGCTACGGCGGCGGCTACTATGACCGGTTCGCCGCGCGGATGCGCGGGGCGGGCGGCGCGGCGCGCTGGATGGGATTGGGCTTTTCGCTGCAGATCGTGCCCGGAGTGCCGGCCGAGCCGCACGATCTGAGACTGGACGGCTATATCACGGAGGAAGGCGTCCATGAGGCGCCGGCGCCTCGGGAGGATTGAACGGATGGCGGACGGAAGGCTGACGCATTTCAACGAGCAGGGCCGGGCGCGGATGGTGGACGTGACGGACAAGGACGTGACCGCGCGGACGGCGGTGGCCGAGACGACCGTCGCGATGCGTCCGGAGACGCTCGAGGCGATCCGCTCCGGACGGGTCGGCAAGGGCGACGTGCTGGCCGTCGCGCAGGTGGCGGGCATCATGGCGGCGAAACGGACGAGCGATTGGATTCCGATGTGCCATCCGCTGCCGTTGACCGGCGTCGACATCCGGTTCCGGGAAGAAGGCGCGGACAAGCTCGTCATCGAGGCGACCGTGAAGACGGCCGGCAAGACCGGCGTCGAGATGGAGGCGCTCACCGCGGTGTCCGCGGCGGCGCTGACCGTCTACGACATGTGCAAGGCGCTGCAGAAGGACATCGAGATCGGACCGACGCGGCTCGTCCGCAAGACGGGCGGCAAGAGCGGAGACTATGCCGGACCGGCCGGACGGGCGTGAGGATGGAAGGCGGACAGAAGGTGCGCGAGGCGACCGTTTTGACTGAATCGTCCGCATGACGGAAATGCCCTGTGGGACAGATCATCAGTCGTCGTGCCAGAGGGAGGGGAAACGGATGCGTTGGAAAGTTGCGATTCTGACGGCGAGCGACAGGGGGGCCGCGGGGGAGCGCGAAGACACGAGCGCCCAGGTGATCCGCGAACTGATGGAGGAAGAGATCGGCGCCGAGATCGTCGAGTACCGGATCGTGCCGGACGACATGGACGAGATTACGGCCGCGCTGATCGAGATGACCGAATACTACAGGCCGGACCTGATCCTGACGACAGGCGGCACCGGGCTCGGGCCCCGCGATGTGACGCCGGAGGCGACGGAGCGCGTCATCGAGCGCAGGGTGCCGGGCATTCCGGAGGCGATGCGGGCCGGAGCGATGCCGCGGACCCGCGCGGCGATGCTGTCGCGCGGCATCGCCGGCATCCGGGGCCGCACGCTGATCATTAATCTGCCGGGCAGCCCGAAGGGCGTGCAGGAGAGTCTGATGGCGATCATGGATCAACTGCCGCACGCGCTCTCGATTCTGACCGGCCGGGAGACGGAGCACGGCTGAAGCGGAGGCGGGACATGAAGACGAGACTGCGCGAAGTGCCGGTCGAGGAGGCGGTCGGCCTCGCCCTGGCCCACGATCTGACGCAGATCATCCCCGGCGAGTTCAAGGGCCGCCTCTTCAAAAAAGGGCATGTGGTCACCGAGGAAGACATCCCGAAGCTGCTGGACATCGGCAAGGCGCACATCTACGTGCTGGAGATCGGCGAAGGCGATCTGCACGAGGACGACGCGGCGCTGCGTCTGGCGCGGGCGTTTGCGGGCGAAGGGATCGTGTTCGGCGAGCCGGCCGAAGGCAAGGTGACGCTGAAGGCCGAGCGCGCCGGCCTGGCCGTCGTCGACGAGGCGTTCGTGCGGGCCGTGAACCGGATCGGCGACATCGCGCTCGCGACGGTGCGGCGGGACACCGCGCTGAAGCCCGGGAGCGCGATCGCGGCGGCGCGCGCGATTCCGCTCGTCATCGCGGAGCGGAAGATCGCCGAGGCCGAGGCGCTGGCCGCGGAGTGGCGCGATCGTCACGGACGGGCGCCGCTGTCCGTGCGGCCGCTGCGGTCCGTCCGCGCCGGCCTGCTCGTCACCGGCGGCGAGGTGTACAGCGGCCGCATCCGGGACAGGTTCGGTCCGGTCGTCCGCGCCAAGCTGGAGGCGCTCGGCTCCGAAGTCGCCGAGCAGCGGCTCGCGCCGGACGATCGACAACAAATTGTCAAGGAGATTCACTATTTGCTCGAACGCGGGTATGATATGATATTGGTAACCGGAGGCATGTCCGTCGACCCGGACGACCGGACGCCGGGGGCGATCCGGGAAGCCGGCGCGGACATCGTCAGCTACGGGACGCCGATGCTTCCGGGTTCCATGCTGCTCGTCGGGTATCTGGGGGACGTCCCGATCCTCGGACTGCCCGGCTGCGTCATGCACGATCCGTACACCTCGTTCGACGTCCTGCTGCCGCGCATCCTCGCCGGTGACCGGATCACGCGGGAAGAGATCGCCGGCATGGGCTACGGAGGACTGCATCACGGATAGACCGGCGCCGATGGGAAGACGCCGGAACTTGCGAACATACGGCCCGGCCGGAGCCGCTCGGCGAGCGGATGGACGCGGCTGACAAGGAGGTAACAGGGGACCAATGGGTAGCGGTATTGGTGTGACGGGGCTCATCCTGCTCATCATCGTCGCGCTGCTGCTTTTCGGTCCGAGCAAGCTGCCGGAGCTCGGCAGGGCGTTCGGCCGGACGCTGCGCGAGTTCAAGCAGGGCGCGCGCGAGATCGTCGAGGACATCGAGCGTGACGACGGCAAGAACCGCCTCGAGGCGCGCTCGGACAACCAGGACGCGGCTGACAAGAAGCGGCTTCCGGAATAACCGGAATACGCTTTTTTTGTGGTGGACGGGAAGATTCCGCCGATCGGAGACGACGGGGAACGGGGCGAACGGGTGCGGACATGCGCCGGATTTCGGGAACACACCGGAGCGCGGTCCGAATTTGGTGCATAAATGCACTTGAATCCGTAAGGGAGCGGGAGAAGGCCTGAATTTGGTGCATTTATGCACTTGGATCCGTAAGGGAGCCGGGGGAAGGCCTGAAATTGGTGCATTAATGCACTTGATTCGGAAGAACGGCCCGTCTCGATATGAATTTGGTGCATTAATGCACTTGAATCCGGAGGGACTTCGCAACGTGGTCCGATTTTGGTGCATAAATGCACTTGTTCTCGGTAGAAGCCGGGGCGCGAGCTGAAATTGGTGCATAAATGCACCAAATTTCGGGAGCACATCGGAGCGGAGGCCGAAATCGGCGCATTTATGCACTTGATTCGGAAGAACGGCCCATTGCGGCTTGAAATAGGTGCATATTTGCACCTGATATGGAAGTGCGTCGAGCGTGGTTCGATTTTGGCGCACCGGCGCGCCAAACTTCGCGAAATCGCGCAAATCGCGCGAGGCGGTTCCCCTTCCGATCGGAGGCGACGCGACAGACAGCGCAAGGAGGAGACGGGCATTGGCGGATCACGGCGTTCGGCCGGCGGGCGACACCGGAGACGCGGGACAAGGCGAAGAAAAACAGATGCATCTGCTCGAGCATATCGGCGAGCTCAGGCGCAGGCTGTTGTACGTTCTGGCGGTGCTGACCGCGGGGCTCGTCCTGGGGTTGTTCGCGGCCGAACCGGTCTACGACTACCTGATGAACGTCGAACCGGCCAGCAGGCTGACCAGTCTGCATGCGTTCTCGCTGTGGGACGGCATCGGCATGTACATGAAGATCGCCCTCGTGATCGCGCTGCTGATCGCGCTGCCGTTCGCGTTCTATCAATTGTGGGCGTTCGTCAGTCCGGGCCTGAAACCGCGCGAGCGGAGAGCGGCGCTGGCCTATGTGCCGCTCGCGTTCGTCATGCTGGCGGCGGGGCTGGCTTTTTCCTATTTCGTCGTTTTCCCGCTCGCCTTCAATTTCACCACCGCGGTGTCGCGCCAGCTGGGCCTCGTGGAAACCTACGGGATCGTCCAGTATTTCTCGTTCATGTTCAACATCATCGTGCCGATTTCGCTGCTCTTCGAACTGCCGATTCTCGTCATGTTCCTGACGCGGATCGGCATCCTGAATCCGGCGCGGCTGCGCAAGATGCGGCGGTACGCTTACTTCGGGCTCGTCTTCCTGGGCGTCCTCGTGACGCCGCCGGATTTCGTCTCGGATCTGCTCGTCGCGCTGCCGCTCATCCTGCTGTATGAATTCAGCGTCTACATGGCGTCGAGCGTCCACCGCAGGATGATGCGCCGTCAGGGGCGCGCGGCGGAGGACGAAATCTGAATTTTTTTTGCGATTCGGGCGAGGGTTCTCCCCTTGCATTGGCATTTCAACTTGAGTATTATAAGAGTTGGTTGTTAGCACTTGACTACGTCGAGTGCTAACAGGTGTTGCACATCTCTCATTACGAAGGAGGCTCATTCTACATGATCAGACCTTTGGGTGACCGCGTACTGGTCGAACCGATCGAAAGAGAAGAAACGACTGCCAGCGGCATCGTGCTGCCCGACACGGCGAAGGAGAAGCCGCAAGAGGGCAAAGTCGTCGCCGTCGGCAAGGGCGCCTACAAAGACGGCGTGCTTGTCGCTCCGGACGTGAAAGTCGGAGACCGCGTGCTGTTCTCGAAATACGCGGGCACGGAGATCAAATACGAAGGCAAGGAATATCTGATCATGAGGGAAAGCGACATCCACGCGGTGCTCGAGTGACGCCGTCCGCGGGGACTGAGCCGCATGGGCCGCTAGCGGCGGCCGCATAAACGGCGGATTCCTTATCCGCTGTCCGGATGCCACGGGCATCGTACACAACGCAACCCGATTCTGAACGGTTCAAGGAGGTAATTACGCATTATGGCCAAGGATATCATTTTCGGTGAAGACGCCCGCCGCGCGATGCTTCGCGGGGTGGATACGCTCGCCAATGCCGTGAAAGTGACGCTCGGTCCGAAGGGCCGCAACGTCGTGCTCGAGAAGAAATTCGGCAGCCCGCTGATCACGAACGACGGCGTCTCGATCGCGAAGGAAATCGAGCTCGAAGATCCGTTCGAGAACATGGGCGCCCAGCTCGTGAAGGAAGTCGCCACGAAGACGAACGACGTGGCCGGCGACGGCACGACGACGGCTACCGTCCTCGCTCAGGCGATGATCCGCGAAGGTCTGAAGAACGTGACGGCCGGCGCCAACCCGATGGCGATCCGCCGCGGCATCGAGAAAGCGGTCAAGACGGCCGTGGAAGAACTGAAGAAGATCGCGAAGCCGATCGAAGGCCGTCAATCGATCGCGCAAGTCGCCGCCATCTCGGCAGCAGACGAAGAGCTCGGCCAACTGATCGCGGACGCGATGGAGAAGGTCGGCAACGACGGCGTCGTCACGGTTGAAGAGTCGAAGGGCATCCAGACGGAACTCGAAGTCGTCGAAGGCATGCAATTCGACCGCGGCTACACGTCCGCCTACATGGTCACGGACACGGACAAGATGGAAGCCGTGCTCGACAATCCGTACATCCTGATCACCGACAAGAAGATCTCGAGCATCCAGGACATCCTGCCGATTCTCGAGAAGGTCGTGCAAACGAGCAAGCCGCTGCTCATCATCGCCGAAGATGTCGAAGGCGAAGCGCAAGCGACGCTCGTCGTCAACAAACTGCGCGGCACCTTCCTCTGCTGCGCCGTCAAGGCTCCGGGCTTCGGCGACCGCCGCAAGGCGATGCTGGGCGACATCGCGGCGCTCACGGGCGGCCAGGTGATCACGGAAGAGCTCGGCCTCGACCTGAAATCGGCGACGCTGGAGCAACTCGGTTCCGCGCGTCAAGTCCGCGTGTCGAAGGAAAACACGATCATCGTGGACGGCGCCGGCGACAAGAAGGACATCCAGGCACGCATCGCGCAAATCAAGGCGCAACTCGAAGAAACGACGTCCGACTTCGACCGCGAGAAGCTGCAGGAGCGCCTCGCGAAGCTGGCCGGCGGCGTAGCCGTCATCAAGGTCGGCGCCGCTACGGAGACGGAGCTGAAGGAGCGCAAGCTGCGCATCGAAGACGCGCTGAACTCGACGCGCGCCGCAGTCGAAGAAGGCATCGTGTCCGGCGGCGGCACGGCGCTGATCAACATCCTGCCGGCCGTGGCCGCGCTCAAGGCTGAAGGCGACGAGCAGACGGGCATCAACATCGTGCTGCGCGCGCTCGAAGAGCCGGTGCGCACGATCGCGGCGAACGCGGGCAAGGAAGGCTCCGTCATCGTCGAACGGCTGAAGAAGGAGCCGGTCGGCATCGGCTACAACGCCGCTACGGACGAATTCGTCAACATGTTCGAAGCCGGCATCGTCGACCCGGCGAAGGTTACCCGTTCCGCGCTGCAGAACGCGGCTTCGGTTGCGGCAATGTTCCTGACGACCGAAGCGGTTGTCGCCGACAAGCCGGAGAAGGAGAAGAATACGCCCGGCGCGCCGAACATGGACATGATGTGATCGCCCCGTCTCCGGACGGCGGACGGATACGGGAAGGTCTCTCCCTGCGGGGAGAGGCCTTCGCTTTTTTTCCGGCGGAACTGTTATAATAAAATGAAGTATAATTGACAGGGGCGCCACGAAGGATGAGCGGAGGAGGCTGCAGTTGATCATCGGCATCGGACATGATCTGGTGGAGATCGCGCGGATCGAGCGGATTTTGCGGGGAAGGACGAAGGAATCGTTCATCCGGCGCATTCTCGCGAAAGAGGAGATCGCCCGGGTGCCGGCCGGCGACAGGAGACTGGCGGAATACGCGGCCGGCCGTTTCGCGGCGAAGGAAGCGGTGGCGAAGGCGCTCGGCTGCGGCATCGGGGCGGCGGTCTGTTTTACCGATATCATTGTGCTTCCCGACCGGCTTGGAAAACCGGTCTGCGCCCTGTCCGCCAGGGCGTGGGAACGGCTCGGACTCGATCCCGAAAGGACCGTGATTCATGTCACGATCACCCACGAGCGAGCCATCGCGTCGGCATTCGCCGTCGCCGAACGCCGCTGACCATTGCATTATCGGACAAACCTGTGATTCTGGGAGCGAACATGGAACGAATTTATCGGATCATATTGGAGCAGCATTTGAGACGACTCAACGCAGAAGTGACCTTGGCCGCATGGAGTTCCTTCGCTCCCGGGTTCAGCCTGGGACGTTCGCGGCCTCACGGTTTCCGGCTCGTCTATGTCATGAAAGGGACGGGTTGGGTCGAAGTGAACGGAAAACGCTATGGCACGAGGCCCGGAAGTCTCTCGTTGCTGCCCGCCGGATACGAACAGTCGTGCGGCGTGGCGGGGCCGGAGCCGGTCGAGGCGTACTGGGCCCAGTTCGACGCGAATCTCGGCGACGCCGAGTTGATCGATACGCTGAAGTTGCCGATATGCGTCGACGTGGACGGGAGGCGCAATCTCGCCGACCTGTTCGAAACGATGATCGACGCGTACAACGATGCGTCCATCACGAGCGTTTTGCGGTCGAAGGCCGCGCTTTACGAGGTGCTGGCCTGCTTCCTCGATCAGTGCAAGGTGGACGAGGGAGCGATCGCCAATATCGATCATTACGTGAAGCTGGGCAGGGTGCTCGACTACATCGACCATCATCTGGCCGACAATCTGACGCTCGAAGAGCTGGCGAAGATCGCGTACCTGCATCCGAACTATTTTGTCAGCCTGTTCAAAAACCTGATCGGCTATCCGCCCATCCATTATGTGAACATGCAGCGGCTCGAGAAGGCGAAGAGGCTGCTCGAAGAGACCGACATCCACGTGTCCGAGGTCGCCGCCTCCGTCGGCATGCAGAACCATTATCTCTCCCGCCTGTTCAAGCAGCACACGGGCGTATCGCCGACGCGCTACCGCAAGCTCTACGGCGAGCGGAAGGCGCGGGAAGGCGCCGACGTTCCGGAGGACGGGGCCGATCGGCCGGCATCGGATGCGAACCCGCCGTCGGTCGCGGGAACGGGGGTAGCGGGGCATGACCCGGGCGAGTTCTGAGAAGGCCGGGGCGGCCGAATATTTCGTTCGGGAACTGCTGGACTGGTATGCCGCGAACAAGCGCGATCTGCCGTGGAGGCGGGATCGCGACCCGTACCGCATCTGGGTGTCGGAAGTGATGCTGCAACAGACGCGGGTCGATACGGTGATTCCGTACTACGAGCGGTTCATGGCGCGGTTCCCGACGATCCGGCATCTGGCGGAGGCGCCGGAGGAAGAGGTGCTGAAATGCTGGGAGGGCCTCGGCTACTACTCGCGGGCGCGCAATCTGCAGGCGGGGGCGCGGCAGGTGGTCGAGCGGCACGGCGGCGTCGTGCCGGAAGACAAGGCGGCGCTCTCGGCGCTGAAAGGCATCGGGCCCTACACGGCGGGGGCGATCCTGAGCATCGCGTTCGACAAGCCGGAACCGGCGGTGGACGGCAACGTGATGCGCGTGATGTCGCGGTACTTCCTGCTTGAAGACGACGTTGCGAAGCCGTCCGCCCGCGCGCGGATCGAGCGGCTGACGGCGTCGATCATCCCCGATGGACGGGCCGGGGATTTCAACCAGGCCGTCATGGAGCTCGGCGCGCTCGTCTGCACGCCGAAGTCGCCGGGCTGCCTGCTCTGCCCGGTGCTGGCGGGGTGCGCCGGCCGGGCGGCCGGACGGGAGCGCGAGCTGCCCGTGAAGTCGAAGCAAAAGCCGCCGCGGCCGGAGGCGCGGCTGGCCGCCCTCGTGGAGGGGCGCGGCCGGCACGCGGGCAAGGTGCTCGTCCGGCGGCGGCCGGACAGCGGGCTGCTCGCCCGCATGTGGGAGCTGCCGCACGTGCTCGCGCCGGAAGCGGCGGATGCGTCGGATGCGGGATATGGCGCGTTCGATGCGCTCAGCCGCGGGCTTGCGGAGGAGGCGGGGGTGCTTGTCCGCCCGGAGCGGCTCTGGACGGAGGAAGAGCACGTCTTCAGCCACATCCGGTGGAAGCTGGACGTGTACCTCGCCGAGTTCGGATTTTTCCTGGAAAGCGTGCGGGAAGCGGCCGCCGGCGTCACCGCCGAGGCCGGCGCATCGTACGGCGGGCCGCCTGACGCAGCGGAAGCGCCGGACGCGGGCGAATCGCCGATCGCGGACAAAGCGGCGATCGCGGAAAGACCGCCGGAACCGGTCGAACCGCCGATCGCGGACAGAGCGGCGATCGCGGAAAGACCGCCGGAACCGGTCGATCCGCTGATCGCGGACAGAGCGGCGATCGCGGAAAGACCGCCGGAACCGGTCGAACCGCCGATCGCGGACAGAGCGGCGATCGCGGAAAGACCGCCGGAACCGGTCGATCCGCTGATCGCGGACAGAGCGGCGATCGCGGAAAGACCGCCGGAACCGGTCGAACCGCCGGACGGCTGGCTCTGGATCGGGCCGGAGGACATGGCGTCGCTCGCGTTTCCGAACGTTTTCCTCCGGATCCTGAACGACTACTTCGCAAGGCGGACATGAAAACAGCCGGGAGATCGCTCCCGGCTGTTGCTATTACGCCCGGATTTCGCAATGTAATGCAAAAATGCAGTACATTCGGCGCCAAAATGCCGGAATGGACCGATATGCTGCAAAAATGCAGTACATTGCGCCGACTGCCCCCAAGACCGTCCGAATATAATGCAAATATGCATTACATGACGCTCCCGCCCGACGCGGCAAACCGTCGAACGCCGCCCCGAGCCGCCGTACGTTCCGCTCCCCGTTCCGTCGCGATCCGTCGCGCTCACGGCTCGGCGAGGAACGCGTCGCGCACCCTTTTCCAGAACGGGAACGGCCGGTACCGGGCGAAGCAGATCTTCTTGTCCGACACGGTGCACCGCAGCGAGCGGATGTCGTTCCGCTCGATGCTGATATGGTCGACGACCAGCGCGAGCCGCTGCCCCTCCTTCGCGGAGACGATGTCGCAATGGTGGTGCTTCGGCAGGACGACCGACGAGCCGAGCGTCCGGTAGACCCGGTTGTTGATCGACGCGATCTCGGCGATCTGCAGCGACTCGATCGAAGGGTGGATGATCGCGCCGCCGAGGCTCTTGTTGTAGGCCGTGCTGCCGGACGGGGTCGACACGACGATGCCGTCGCCGCGGAACATCTCGAACAGCTCGCCGTTGATGTGGATGCTCGCGACGAGCGTGCCCTCGACGCCCTTCAGCGTGAATTCGTTCAGCGCCAGATACCGCTCGCTGCCGTCCGGCGTGTGCGCGACGACCTCGACCAGCGGGTAGCGGACGTATTGCGGCTCGGCCGAAGCCATCTTCGCGATGAGCTCGTCGAGCTCATGGGCCTGCCAGTCGGCGTAGAACCCGAGGTGGCCGGTATGCACGCCGATGAAGCTGACCCGGTCGAGCTGGCGGTTGTACTGGTGGAACGCCTGCAGCAGCGTGCCGTCCCCGCCGATCGAGATGACGATGTCGGGCTGCGTTTCGTCGAGGGAGAATCCTTGAGCCGAGGCCAGCGCGTGGAACCGCCCGGTCAGTTGCTTCGACAGATCGTCGCCCCGGTCAATTACGACATATCTCAACGGACTGTCTCCTTCCGCATCATTCTCCCTCGATCATAGCGAAAAAACACGCAATAGACAAACCCGCCCGCTCTTCCGAACGCAGCCTACGGTCCGAGCCACCCCCACAACGCAAAGACGAGCGCGGCGCTGATGACGCCGTGCGCCGCCCGGGCCGCGAGGAACGGCGCGTAGCGAATGTCCGTCTTCCCGATGATGCTCGCGATCTGCGCGTGCACGGACAGCCCGGCCCAGGACAGCACCCAGACCGCGGCGGCCGCCCGGTACAGCAGCGGAGCGCCCGATTCGGCGGCGGCCTTCGCGCCGAGCGTCACCTCGAACAGGCCGCTCACGAACGCGGAGGACAGCGGCGCCGGCAGCCCGGCCCCGCACAGAAGCGGCTGCAGTACCGCGTCGAGCAGGCCGAGGATGTTCGCCCGGGCGAGCAGTTCCATCACGACGGAGAAAAAGACGACCAGACCGCCAACCACGATGTTGAGCCGAAGCGCCGAGCCGATCGCGTCCTGCAGCAACCTGCCGGGAGGGCGGCCGTCCTCCGAACGGGCGCGGTGCATTGCGGCCAGCGCCGCCGGCAGCAGCCGGACGCCCGCGGTCCGCGCAGCGCGCGTGATCGGTTCCCGCCGCCTGTACCGGCGGAAGATCAGCCCGATGACGAGGGCGCCGCCGTAATGCGCGGCCGCAAGCAGAGGAGCCAGGGCGGGCTGGTGGAAGAAGCCGACCGACACGGCGCCGATCAGGAAGATCGGATCCGACGTCGTCACGAAGGCGACGAGCCGTTCGCCCTCCGTCCGGCTGATCTGCTCCTGCTCCCGCAGCCGCGCGGCCAGCCGGGCGCCGACGGGGTAGCCGGAGACGAGCCCCATCGTGACGGCGAACCCGGCGACGCCGGGCAGCCGGAAGACGGGGCGCATGAGCGGATCGAGCAGCGTGCCGAAGAAGTGAACGACGCCGAATCCGAGCATCAGCTCGGCCATCACGAAGAACGGGAACAGCGCGGGGAACAGGACGTCCCACCAGACGGCGACGCCGCGCAGCGACGCGCCCAGCGATGCGGACGGATGCGCCGCCATCAGCGCGATGAGCATGAGGCAGCACGCGGAGGCGAGCGGAGCCGGCCGCGCCAGGAACCGAACCATTCGCGCCACGCCGCTTCCCTCCCGATAACGGAATCTCTCTCCATGCATATGCCCGTCCGCGGACGAACATCCCGCCGAATCGGAGCATCGGCCGAACGGCGGACCAATGCGGGTCTTGCGTCCTGTCGTCATCCAAACCAAAGTATGGTATAATGCTGTCGAAAATTGAGACCGGAGTCTCGGCAATTCAGCGTTTGGAGTGAGACAAGTGCAGCATCTTCACGGCTCCCTGTATGAAGCGATCGGCGGGGCCCCGGTCATTCGCCGCATTGTCGAGGCTTTCTACCCGAAGGTTCAGGCGCATCCGTTGCTCGGACCCCTGTTCCCGGAAGACATCCGGCCCGTCATGGAGAAGCAGTTCATGTTCCTCAGCCAATTTCTCGGCGGACCGCAGCTTTACTCGGAAGTTTACGGACACCCGATGATGCGCGCGCGGCATTTGCCGTTTCCGATCACGCGCGAGCGGGCGGACGCCTGGCTCGATTGCATGCGGCGCGCCGTTGCGGAAGTCGGGCTGGAACCGGAACTTGCGGCGCTTTTGTTGGAACGGTTGTCCGGTCCGGCGTATCATTTTGTGAATACGGTTGATGAGGGGGAGGCCGAGTGATGGTTGATCCGTTGTTCCAGGCGAAAATCCAGTGTCCGTGCTGCGAGAAGACGTTCCTGAGCTCCCGGGTTCGTCCGAGCTTCCGCAAAGCGATCCGCACCGATTCGGACTTCTGCAGCCATTACAAGGACGAGGTCAATCCCGACTTCTATGTTGTCCGCGTCTGCCCGTATTGCGGTTACGCGTCCACGGAGAACATGATGCAGGAGCTGACGCCCAGACAGAAGGAAATGTACATGGAACGGATCGGCAAAGCCTGGGTGCATCGCGATTACGGCGGGAAACGGACCTGGGAAGAGGCGCTCGACTGTTACAAGCGGGCGCTGCTGTGCGCGCAGACGGTCGGCGACACGGATCGGGTCATCGCCGGTCTGCTCCATCACATCGCCTGGATGTACCGCCTCCGGAACATCGAGGATCAGGAATTGCGGTTCCTTCGCTACGCGCTGGAAGAATACATCCACGTGTACGAACGGGAGGGCGCGAAGATCAACAACGCCCGCCTCATGTATCTGATCGGCGAGCTGCACCGCAGGCTGAACGAACCCTATGAAGCGGTGAAATGGTTCGCCCGCGTCGTCAACGACAAGCGCATCATGGACGCCGGCATGATCAAGGCTTCGAGGGAAGCCTGGCACCGCCTGCGCGAAGAGATGATGGAGAAGAAGATGGAGATGCCGGACGAGGTGGAGTTGCTGTAGACCGGTTCAGTGGACAAGTCAAGCCGATCGGATCCGCGCGCGCGGAACGATCGGCTTTTCTTCATGGAAGGATCACGGATGGCCCGCCCCATCCGGACCGGCCGTCCCGACGGGCGGAAGGCGACGGAGTTTCATGGCGATCAGCAGGGCGACGCCGAACAGGATGACGCCGCTCGCCAAGGCGACCGCATGCATGCCGGAGGCGAAGGCGCGGTACGCAACGTCCATCAGATCGAGACTGACGCCGCCGGATCGGTTCTCCGCTTCGGAGATGAAGCCGGCCAGATTGTCCGCGGCCAGCAGGATGCCGGAATCCGGTTGGTCGGCCGGAACGGACGCGGCGACGCTTCTGCGATAGGCGAATGAACCGAGGCTGCCCAGGACGGCGATCCCGAGGGCGAAGGCGAATTCGCCGCTCGTCTGCAGCATGGCCGCGGCCGCGCCCGCCCGGTCCCGCGGAGCCGAACCGACCGCCAGATCGCCGGACAGGCTCACCAGCGGGGATGTCCCCAGATTGAACAAAACATATCCCGCCACCAATGCGGCAAATCCCGTCTCCACCCCGGCTTCGAGCAGCATCAGGCATCCCGCCCCCGATATGATCAATCCGCCCGCGATCAGGTACGCCGGGCGAAGGCGGCGCGCGATGAGCGGCGAGAGCAGCATGCCCGCCATGGACGCGATGACGGACGGAAGCATCCACAATGCCGCCCGGAATGGCGAGAACCCTTGCACGAGTTGAAGATACTGCGCGATGGAGAGCATGATCGCCCCTGTCAGGGTAATGCCGAACATGCCGCCGAGCGCGGTGCTGAACGAGGCGTTATGGAACAGGCGCAGGTCGACGAGCGGATCGCGCAATCGGCGCTGTCTGTGCAGGAAGATCGCGGCGAGAAACGCGCCGGCCAGTGCGGCGAGGAATGGGACAGGATGCGATCCGCCCGCGGCAAGCTCCTTGAGCCCGTAGATGGCGGACAGGATGGCGGTCAGCGACAGGACGATGCTGGCGGAATCCGGCCTCGCGGTATCGGGCGCCCTGAATTCCGGCAGCAGGACGGGAGCGGTGATCAGCAGCAGCGCCATGATCGGCACGCCCATCAGAAAGATGGCGCTCCAACCGAAATGTTCGAGCAAGAGTCCGCCCGCGACGGGTCCCAGCGCCATGCCGCCCATCGTGCACGCCATCCAGATGCCGAAGGCCAGCGAACGCTCCTTGTGATCGTGGAACATGTTGCGGATCAAGGCCATGGAAGAAGGCGCCACGGTCGCGCCGGAGATCCCCATGAGCGCGCGGGAGGCGATCAGCATCTCCGGGCTCCGGGCGAATGCGGCGGCGAGCGAAGCCGCGCAGAAACCGGCGCTTCCGAGCATCAGCAGTTTTCGCCGGCCGATGCGATCGCCCCATGCGCCCATCGTGATCAGAAATCCGGAAAGCATGAAGCCGTAGATGTCCATGATCCAGAGCTGCTCCACGGAGTTCGCGTCAAGATCGGTCCCGATATGCGGCAGGGCGAGAATCATGACGGACACGTCGACCGAGACGAGCAATGCCGGCAGCGCCAATGCGCCGAATCCGAGCCAGGCGCGCATTCCGGCCTTCGGCTGCACCGCTTGTCCTGTCCGATTCATGCCCCGCCGAGAAACTCGCCGAGCTTGTCCAGCAATTCCTTCGTGCCGTGCTCGCGTATTTCGGGGGTGTCGAGGCCGTCCAGGAATACGCCCTGTTCGGTATAGATCAGCTTCGTTCCCCCGTCCACCGGTTCGAATTCCACCGTCGTCACGGACACGGAAATGCGGGTGTCGTCCATGTCCATGGTGTAGGTGTAGACGATGCGGGCGTTCGGCACGATATCCTGATAGCAGGCGTCAAACGTGAACAACGGCCCGTCCGGGTCGCCGGGCGGCCGACCGCGATTGATCTCGTGCCCGCCGACGCGAAAATCGAATGTATCCGCACCGGAAAACCACTTCGACTTCGCTTCGGGATCCGACCACGCGGAAAAGACCTGATCCGGCGATGCCGTATAGTGCCGCTCGATCACGAAGGCGGCGGTTCTGGCGGATGGTTTTTTCATGGTACGAATGGCCCCCTTGTTCAGATTCTCCCGAACCGGCTCTTGAGGTAGGCGCCCAGCCTGTCCAGATGCGCGTTCCAGACGGCCTGGCGCTCGTCGAAATACCGCTCGTGCCGCTTCCGCATCATTTGCATGAGCCGGACGAAGTGCTCGACCGTCGGAGCCCGGTTATCCCGCAGATGGGCGGCCGCCCGCTCCAGCTCAAACAGCAGTTTCTGCTGGCTGCGGATGCTCTCGCGAAGCCGGTCCATTTGCATGGAGACGATCTCGTGCAGACTGATCGCGTTCTCGTCCAGAACAGATCGGATCTGCTCGAGAGACAGCCCCAATTCTTTCAACGACAAAATCTGCTGAAGCCGGGCGAGATCGGATTCGGTATACAGCCGATACCCGGCTTCGGTGCGTCCGGAAGGCGAAAACAAACCGATCTGGTCGTAATAGCGCAGCGTGCGGATGGTCAAACCGGTGAGTTTCGCCAGTTCCCCCGTTTTCCACTCATGCGGCATGTTCATCTCCTTCCCTTGTCGCCAGCTCATTCCCGGGTATTCCCAATATAAACCGTTACGTCGCGTCACGCTCAAGACTTTTTTGCGTGTTGTGACAGGTTATTTTCCGCGCAGCACGGTGTCGGTCAGCAGGTAGTCCGCGTCGGCGTCGACGACGGTCACCTTGTTCCGGCAGCAGGGGAACACGAGAAGCCTCCGGCGTCCCGTGCGGATGTCGTCCAGCTCGTCCGGGCGGATCGGCAGGATGACGCTGCCGGCGCCGCAGAACGGACACTCGTGCACGTAGAGGTCGCCCATGATCCGTTCGTATGGCCAGGCGCGCTCGAACGGAATCATGACGGATCGGCCTTTCCCGGATTTTCGGATTCCGCGGCGTTTCGTCCGTTTGAAGGCCCGTCCGCCGGCGTTCCCGTCTTGCCGCTCGCCTGTTTCGGGTCATTCGTCCGGTTTTGCGTCTCTTCCTTCGCAGCCATTTCGGCCAGCTTTTGCAGCAGGATGTGGCGCGGCATGTGCATCAGATGCTCGATCGGCACGCCGAGGTATTTGGACAGCTTGAGCGCGGTGTCGGGAGAGATGGGCAATGGTCCGGGCATTGTGCGTCCTCCTCGCGATGGTATAATTAAGGCTATGCTACAACGTCCGCGGCGGCAAATCAATGCGCGGACGGGGAAAGGAGCATGGCGACGAACATGGATCGGCTCGAGATGACGTGGAGTCTGGAGAATATTTACCCCGGCGAATCCGGATCGGAGGCGTTCGCTCGGGAACTGGACGGGCTCGCGCGGGACATCGAAGCTTTCGAACGCGCGCTGCGCGGCGCGATGGATGGCGGCCCGGCGACCGCCGATCTGCTCGGACGGTTGACGGAGGCCGCGCAATCGATTCTGGCGCGCCTCAGGGAAGCGGAATCGTTCACGGCCTGTCTGACGGCGGCCGATGTCGCCGACCGGAGGGCGGCCGCGCTGGATGACCGGGTGAAGAATCTGGCCGCGGCCTGGCAGGCGGCGCTGACGCTTTACGACCGCGTGTTGGGCGAAGCGGATAACGAGACGTGGAACGGGTGGCTGGCGTCCGAAGGCGGCCCCGGCGCGGCGGCTTTCTATGCGGCCGAGCGGCGGGAGCGGGCGAAGGAGAAGCTGCCTCCGGAGCAGGAGGCGCTCGCGGGCGATCTGGCGGTGAACGGCTACCACGGTTGGGGCGAGCTGTACAATACGATCGTCGGGCGGACGATTTTTCGGGCGGCGGATGAGACGGGAGAAGTGAAGACGTGGTCGGCGGGGCAGATGCAGAATCTGCTGAATCACGGGAATCGGGAAGTCCGCCGGGCGGCGTTCGAGAGCTGGGAAGCGGAATGGGGGCGGCAGGCCGACCTGTGCGCCGAAGCGCTGAACCGGATCGCGGGCTTCCGGCTCAAGCTGTACGGCCGGCGCGGCTGGGGCAGCGTGCTGAAGGAGCCGCTCGACATGAACCGGATGCGGCCCGAGACGCTCGAGGCGATGTGGGCAGCGGTCGACGAGAGCCGGCCGGCGCTGCTGAAGTATCTGCGGCGGAAGGCGGAGCTGCTCGGGCTGGAGCGGCTCGACTGGCACGACGTCGACGCGCCGATCGGCTCGGCCGCGCGAACCGTGCCGTACGACGAAGCGGCCGCGTTCATCGTCGACCGGTTCCGGCAGTTCAGCCCGGACATGGCCGGGCTGGCGGAGCGGGCGTTCCGCGGCCGCTGGATCGAGGCGGAAGATCGCGCCGGCAAGCGGCCCGGCGGATTTTGCACGTCTTTCCCGGTCGCCGGCGAGACGCGCATTTTCATGACCTATTCGGGCACGGCGTCGAACGTCTCGACACTCGCGCACGAGCTCGGCCATGCGTACCACCAGCATGTGATGAACGATTTGCCGGCGTTCGCGCAGGAGTACGCGATGAACGTCGCCGAGACGGCGTCGACGTTCGCCGAATGGATCGTATCGGATTCGGCGGTGCGGGCGGCGAGCGATCCCGCCGAGAAGCTGGCGCTGCTTGACGACCAGCTGCAGCGGGCGGTCGCGTTCTTCATGAACATCCGCGCGCGGTTCCTTTTCGAGACGCGGTTCTATGAGCGGCGCCGGGACGGCCTGCTATCCGCGGATGATCTGTGCGTCCTGATGGAGGAGGCGCAGCGGGAGGCGTACGGCGACGCGCTCGGGGTCTGGCACCCGCATTTCTGGGCGTCGAAGCTGCACTTCTATCTGACGGATGTGCCGTTCTACAACTTCCCGTACACGTTCGGGTATCTGTTCAGCAGCGGCATCTACGCGCGGGCGATGGCGGAGGGGCCGGCGTTCGCGGACCGGTACGCCGCGCTGCTCCGCGACACCGGCAGCATGACCGTCGAGGATCTGGCGTGGAAGCACCTCGGCGCGCGGCTCGACGATATCGCCTTCTGGCGCGAAGCGGCGGCCGTGCCGCTGAAGGACGTCGACACGTTCCTGGCGCTGGCGCCGTGAGCGGGTGCGAGCGCCAGCCGTGATCGGGTGCAAGCGCAAGCCGTGGCCGACTGCGATTGTATGCCGTGAGCGGGTGCAAGCGCAAGCCGTGGCCGACCGCGATTGTATGCCGTGATCGGGATCGGGTGCGACTGCAAGCCGCGGCCGACTGCGATTGTATGCCGTGATCGGGATCGGGTGCGAGCGCCAGCCGTGATCGGGTGCAAGCGCAAGCCGTGGCCGACCGCGATTGTATGCCGTGATCGGGATCGGGTGCGACTGCAAGCCGCGGTCGACCGCGATTGCAAGCCTTGATCGACCAGGATTGCAAGTCGTGAGCGACCATGACCGCAATTAAGCGAAGCAACTTCCGTTATTTTGTCGAAAACGGGCCTTGGCGTCGAAATAGCGGAAGCAGCTTCGCTTATTTTTTTTGAATCCGGGGATTTCGTCCGGATTTCGGGAGAATAAAAGAAGAAATTTCTTCTATTTCATTTGAAAAGGCCGTTTTTCGCAAAATAGAAGAAAAATCTTCCGCTATCGGGAGGCCGGCCCGGTGACACGGGAGGGACAACGCGTCGGCAACAGGCAGCCGAACCGGCGACACGGGAGGGACAGCGCGTCGGCGACCGGCGGCCTGCCCGGCGACACGGAAGAGAAAGCGCGTCTGCAACCGGCGGCCGAACCGGCGACACGGGAGAGACAACGCGTCGGCAACAGGCGGCCGAACCGGCGACACGGGAGAGACAGCGCGTCGGCAACAGGCAGCCGAACCGGCGACACTGGAGGGACAGCGCGTCGGCGACCGGCGGCCTGCCCGGTGACACGGGAGGGACAACGCGTCGGCAACAGGCAGCCGAACCGGCGACACGGAAGAGAAAGCGCCTTGGCGACCGGCGGCCTGCCCGGCGAAGCGGGAGGGACAACGCGTCGGCAACAGGCAGCCGAACCGGCGACACGGGAGGGACAGCGCGTCGGCGACCGGCGGCCTGCCCGACGGACGTCGGACAACACGGCCCGCCTTCCTCACATCAAGCCGAGCCGCGTCGCCTTGGGCGTCAGCTTATAGCGGCGGATCCGCACGAGACCGGACGCGGGCTCCAGATACCCTTGCGCCCGGAGCTCGCGCAGAATCGGGCAGACGGTGCGCTTGGACAGGCCCGTCCACTCCGAGGCGTCGTCCGGCGTGAACGGCCGGCCCAGCCGCATCGCGCGGCGGAGCAATTCCCGCTGATGAACTGTGAGCGGATCGTCGTCCGAGCCGTAGCAAAGGCCAAGCAGCCGCTGGATGATCGTCCGGCACAATTGCGGCCGCCCGCAGATGTCGTCATAGGAGAAGCGCAGCACTTTCCAGCCCTGGATGACGAGGTAATTCTGCCGATTGAGCTGCTCGGCGAACTGCCTCCGGTCGAGATCGCGATGATGCGGGCCGTACCCGTCCACCTCGATCGCGGCTCGCAGCGCGGGCGGCGTGAACGCGAAGTCGATGAACAGCGGTCTGCCCCGTTCGTCCGCGATCTCGTATTCCGGATGCAGATGCGCGAAGTTCCCGACCACGGGCAGCCAGATCGTCTCGGCGAACAGTCGCTCCGCATGGCCGTGCCCCTCCGCGAGCCTGCGGCGTCGTTCCCCCTTCCGCGCCGCCAGATGACGTTCCAGCCATTCTTCGTACAGGGATGCCATTCCGCACACCTCCGCTCGGATAAAAAAAGAAAACACCGCCCATCCCGTTGTCGGGTCTGAGCGGTGTGCTTCACCAGTTCCCATCCTAGCAAACTGCGCGGCGCATGACAAGAGTCGGGGGCGGACGACGGAAAGCGGAGAGCGCGGCGTATGACAAGAGTCGGTGGCGGACGACGGAAAGCGGAGAGCGCGGCGTATGACAAGAGTCGGAGGCATGCGACGGGTGGCGGAACAAATATTGTGTCATATTTTATATTATGATATTCTAATTGCCGGAATTATCATGTTCTAAAAAGGTTGTGTTGACCATCGAACTGACTGCGAGACAATCGGAAATCGTGCGGCTCGTGGAAACGCACGCGCCGATCACGGGCGAGCAGCTCGCCGGCATGCTCGGCGTCAGCCGGCCGACGCTGCGCTCCGACCTGGCGCTGCTCGTCATGCTCGGCCTGATCGACGCGAAGCCGAAGGTCGGCTATTTCCCGGGTCCGGCCCGCACCGTCCGGTCCGCCTCGCGGGGCTTGGCCGGATACAAGGTGAAGGATATCCAGTCCGTGCCGGTCGTTGTCAGCGAACAAAGCTCGGTTCACGACGCCGTCGTCACGCTGTTCACCGAGAACGTCGAGGAATTGATTGTCGTCGACCGCGAGCAGCGCTTCACGGGCATCGTGACGGCCAAGGACCTGCTCAAGGTGACGGTCGGCGGGGCCGGCGGCTCGCTTCCGGTCAGCCTCGTCATGACGCGGGTGCCGAACGTTGTGACCGTCTCGCCGGAGGACGACGCGGCCGAAGCGCTGCGCCTGATGTTTGCCCATGATCTCGACTGCCTGCCGGTGATCCGCGAGCGGAACGGGGTGCCCGAGGCCGCCGGTCGCGTGACGATCCGGCATATGGCCGAACTGCTTGCCGGAAAATTGCAGCAACCGGCGCCGCACGAAGGAGGCAGAAGTTGGTGACGGACACGGAGAACGAGAAGAAACCCAGGATCATCTACATATGCTCGGACGGCGTCGGCGAGACGGCGGAAGCGGTGGCGAAGGCGGCCGCGCGCCAGTTCGACGACCGCAGCGTGCGGCTCAAGCGTTACGCTCCGATCAAGGACGAGGAAGAGGTCGTCCGCATCGTGGATGAAGCGGCCAGGACGGGCGGTTTCATCGCCTTCACGCTCGTGCAGCCCGAACTGCACGAGATGATGTTCGAGGAGGCGGGCCGGCGCGGCGTCCGCGCGGTGGATGTGCTCGGGCCGATGATGCAGGCGTACATCGACACGTTCAACGGATCGCCCCGGAGCGAACCGGGACTGCTCCACAAGCTGGACGAGGACTACTTCAGGCGGATCGAGGCGGTGGAGTTCGCGATCAAATTCGACGACGGCAAGGATTTGAGCGGCCTGCTCCAGGCCGAGGTCATCCTGATCGGCGTGTCGCGCACTTCGAAGACGCCGCTCAGCGTCTTCCTGGCGCACAAGGGCATCCGGACGGCGAACCTGCCGCTCGTGCCGGAGGTCAAGCCGCCCGCGGAGCTGCTCGAGAACCCGGCCGGCGCGCTGATCGTCGGCCTCACGATGGAGCCGGAGCGGCTGGCCGGCATCCGCGGCGAGCGGCTGCGCGAACTGGGTCTGCCTGGCGGTGTGTCCTATGTTTCGATCGAACGGATTCGCGAAGAGCTCGACTACGCCCGGTCGATCATGGTGGCGCTCGACTGCCCCGTCATCGACGTCACCAACCGCTCGATCGAAGAGGCGGCGGCAATCATTGTGAGGATGATGCATGAAGCGCAGGAAAAACGGCAAAACCGTTAGGAGGAAGGACATGGAAAGGGAACTCGCGCTGGAACTGGTTCGCGTGACCGAGCTCGCGGCGCTGTCCGCCGCGCCGTGGATGGGCCGGGGCGAAAAGAACGCGGCGGACGGCGCGGCGACGGAAGCGATGCGGCGCATGTTCGACTCCGTCTCGATCCGGGGCGTCGTCGTCATCGGCGAGGGCGAGATGGACGAGGCGCCGATGCTCTATATCGGCGAGAAGCTCGGCGACGGCACCGGGCCGGAGGTCGACATCGCGGTCGATCCGCTCGAAGGCACGGAAATCGTCGCGAAGGGGCTGAACAACGCCATGTCCGTCCTGGCGGTGGCGCCGAAAGGGCAGCTGCTGCACGCGCCGGACATGTACATGGAGAAGCTCGCGGTCGGACCCGCGCTCGCCGGCAAGCTCAGCCTGCGGGATCCGGCGCGCACGACGGTGGAGAAGGCGGCGCTCGCGCTGGGCAAGCCGCTGTCGGATCTGACCGTCATGATGCTCGACCGCCCGCGGCACGAAGCGCTCGTCCGGGAGCTCCGGGACGTCGGCGTCCGGATCAAGTTCCTGTCCGACGGCGATGTTGCCGGCGCGATGGCGCCCTGTTTTCCCGAGACCGGCATCGACCTGTACATCGGCTCCGGCGGCGCGCCGGAAGGCGTGCTCGCCGCGGCCGCGATCAAGTGCCTCGGCGGCGAGCTGCAGGGCAGACTGATGATCGAAGACGACGCGCAATACGAGCGCTGCGTCGCGATGGGTCTGGACGATCCGCGCCGGATTCTCGGGATGAACGACATGGTGGGCGACGGGGATGTCATTTTTGCCGCGACGGGCGTAACGCCGGGCGAATTCCTCGGCGGCGTCCGGTATCTCGAAGGCGGGCGCGCCGAGACGCATTCAATGGTGATGCGCGGGAAGACGCGGACGATCCGGTTCATCCGGTCGCTGCACATGCTCGAGAACAAGCCGCTGCTCCGCTGACCGGAAGGCCGGCGGGCCGTTCCGCGGCGGAATGACCTCATACGCGAAGGGAGAAGACAGCATGGAAAGGACATTCGTCATGGTGAAGCCGGACGGCTTCAGGAGAGGGCTCGTCGGCGAGATCGTCAGCCGTCTGGAGCGCAAGGGACTGACGCTCAAGGAAGCGAGGGTGCTCACGATACCGAGGGAACTCGCGGAGGAGCACTACAGGGAGCACCGGGACAAAAAATTTTTCGGCGAACTCGTCGACTTCATCACCTCGGGACCCGTCTTCGCGAGCGTGTGGGAAGGTCCCGATTCGGTCGCGGTCGCGCGGCGCGTCATCGGCAGCACCAACCCGGCCGAAGCCGCGCCCGGCACGATCCGCGGCGACTTCGGCCTGACCGTGGACAGCAACATCGTCCACGGCTCGGATTCGCCGGCCAGCGCGGAGCGGGAGATCGGCCTGTTCTTCGGCTGAACGGTTTGAATATGCGATATGCGGCAGCCTTCGGGCTGCCGTATATTTTTGCATGCTTGTACACCGTTGTCCATTCGGGCCCGACCCCTTCAACATACGGTATGGTATGCGCGGCCATGGATGCGGTTCGAGGCCAGGGCCGCGACATGCGGAAGGAGGCGTGATTTCGGATGGCAGTAACGAGAGCGCAGGCGAAAAAACTGGTCGGCAAGAAGATCTACGCGCTGAAGAAGGACGGTTCTGTCGTCTCGGGCAAGCTGGTCGGCATCCGCGGCAACCGGCTGGTGCTGGAACAGCCGCGCGGCAAGGCGCAGGTGAAGGGGCTGCTGCCGCTCGTGCTGTTCGACCTGCTGGCGATCGGCGAGTCGCCGTACGGGTTCGGCGGACCGTTCTACGGCGGCTTTGGCGGGCCCTTCGGCGGCGGCTTTGGTCCGTTTGGCGGTCCCTGGGGCGGCGGGTTCTGGTGGTGACGGCCGGGTAATCGCGTCACGTCATCCGGGCAAGCGCGCAAAGCGTTTGCCCATTTTGTCTTTTCGCCCAATAGCGCGGAGGGACGGGTGCATAGGATAACGCAGTCCGACCGGAAGGAGGTGCTTGCGAATGGGTTATCCTGCAGGTTGCGGCGTCGGCTACGGACTGTTCACGAGCACGGGCGTGATTCTCGTTCTGTTCATTCTGCTGGTCATCGTGCTGCGCGGCTGGCTCGTGTAGCGATCGTGTGAGGCGTTGGCGGATGGCCCGGCGCAGGTCCATGCCGGGAGGAAGCGCCGTCTGTGCGGATCGACGGGATCGGGTGTCCGCATGGGCGGCGCTTTGCATTGCGGAATTTTCCGGAAGGGCTTGATGAAAATGCTGGAATCCGCTATAGTGTAGACAATTGCGATCATACGTTCGTATCAAGGGCGGAGGATTTCATTGCGGCTCGGATCGGTGCTGAAAGACGCGGAATTCGCGAGATATTGGGTCGGCCAGACGTTCTCCGTTTTCGGCTCCAACATCGCGGCGTTCGCCCTGCCGCTCATGGCGACTTACTATCTGGAAGTCACGCCTGTCCAGCTCGGATTGCTCCAGGCGATGGGCGGCATTCCGTTCCTGCTGTTCTCGCTGTTCATCGGGGTGCTGGTGGACCGGGTCCGCCGGCTGCGGCTCATGATCGTGTCCGATTTCTTCCGCGCGGCGCTCATCGGCCTGATCCCGATCCTGTATCTGCTCGATTCGCTGGGCATTCAACATCTGTATATGATCGCGCTGGGCATCGGCGTGCTGTCGGTCATGTTCGAGACGGCCTATCAGGCGTTCCTGCCCGGCTTCGTCGGCAAGGATCGACTGGTCGGCGCCAACAGCGCGCTGCAGTTCAGCCAGTCGCTGTCTCAGATCTCCGGTCCCGGCGCGGCGGGATTTCTCGTCAACCTGATCGCCGCTCCGCTCGCCATGATCGTGAACGGACTGACGTTCCTCGCTTCGGCCGTCGCCCTCGCGCGCATCCGTTTCCGGGAGACGGCGCCGGACGCGCGGACCAATCTGTCCGCGCAGCTTAAGGACATGACCGGCGGGCTCCGGCTTCTGCTCGGACATGCCATCCTTCGGCCGCTGACGCTGGCGATGGGCTGCATCAACCTGTTCTTCAGCGCGTTTCTCGCGGCGTATTATCCTTATCTGAAGGGCCATCTCGGCTTCACGTCGTTCCATACCGGCCTCATTCTTTCGGTCGGGGCGCTCGGAGCCGTCACGGCCGTATTTCTGGCGGGAAGACTGTCGGCCCGCATGACGCCGGGGATGGTCGTCGTCTTCGCCGAAGCGCTGTTTGCGGTCGGCGCCTGGCTGGTGCCGCTCGCCGGCGGTCCCCGGGCGCTGCAGGCCGCGATGGTCGTCTGCGCGGCGCTGATCGCCTTTTTCGGCGGCGCGGCCGCGAACATCATGGCGGTGACGATCGTTCAGCGGGTAACGCCGGACCGGCTGCTCGGACGCATCAGCGCCGCTTCGAAATTGTTCCTCGGCGGCCTGGCGCCGATCGGGGCGATTCTCGGCGGAACGATTGCGGAGTATTTCGGACTGCGGCCGACGCTTTTCGTCGCGGCGGCGGGGGTCACGCTGATGGTGGCGTGGTTGGCGGCTTCACGCCTGCACAGACCGTCGGACAGCAGTCTGGAAGCCGAATACGGCATTACGGCCTGACAGAAGAGCCAGGGGGGATGAATCATGGGAGCGTTTCGCGGCTTTGGCGAACAGACGATCCGATTCCTGCGCGATGTGCGGGAACACAATTCGAAGGAGTGGTTCGAGCGGAACCGGCCGGTCTACGAGCGGGAGCTGCTGGAGCCGATGCGCGACCTCGTCGCCGACCTGAGCGGCACGATGCTGAAGATCGATCCGGAACTGGAGACGCGGCCCGCCGTGGGCAAAACGATCTCCCGCATCCACCGCGACACGCGCTTCTCGAGGGACAAATCGCTGTACCGGGACGCGATGTGGATCACGTTCAAGCGCCGTTCGGAGAATTGGACGGACGGCCCGGCGTTCTTCTTCGAGCTGCGGACGGACGGCTACCGGTACGGGATGGGGTTTTACTCCGCATCGAAGGACACGATGGACAAGCTGCGCGAATGGATCGACGAGGAACCGGAGGATTTCGCACGGACGACGGCGTTCTACGGGCGGCAGAAGACGTTCGTCATCGAAGGCGAATGTTACAAGCGCGTGCTCGATCCGGACAAGCCCGAATCCGTCCTGGAATGGTACCAGCGCAAGAACATCTACCTTTCCTGCAACCGGGAGATCGACGAGTTGCTGTTCTCGCCGAAACTGGCGGACGAGATCGCGGCGGGGTTCGACATGCTCGGCGGGCTGTATCACGCTTTCCGGAAGCTGCGGATGCGTTCCGGATCGGCATAAACTGTTGCGGGGAAGGAGTGGTTTCGATGCAGGACAGATTCACCAAGGTTGTGCTGTCGGGGATCCTGGTTTGCCTGATCCTGATCGCCGTGAAATCGAATGATTCTCACATCAGTGTTCCGGTGCCCATGGTGAGCGTTGAAAGCAACGATCGATTTGTGCAATTGGCCCCCAATATTATTGGCATCATGGACAAAGGGACGAATTCCGGCAAGGAACAGTTGGTCATTTTCAAGTACGATGAGGAAGCCAATTCCTTTGAATGGTTGACCACGCTGGACTACAGTCGTATCTTTGCGCATCCTGATGAATACGGACTGAAATAGGCCGCCGTCGGAGTGTGACGCCAATATTGGCTGGAGAAGATTGACAACCCGGGAACAATGATGTAATTTTATACTGCATCCCCATATTGAACGTACGAACGGAAGCACCGTTCGCGTATGGACAACGATGATGTTGTCCGCGCGGGCGGTGTTTTTTTTCGTCGGCGGAGGTGTGAAGCGAAGGGATGGTGCCGATCTATCTGTGCGTCGCGGCGCGGGAAGCGGAATATGTGCGCCGTCTGGCCGAATATGTCAGGCTGTCGCCGTACGGACGCGATTGGCGGGTGACGGGCTTCACGACGGAAGAGGCGCTGGAGCAATACCTGAAAGCGGGTTATCCCGCGGATCTTCTGCTGGTCGCGCCGGAGTTCGCGGAAGCGGCGGCCGGGCTCAGGCCAGGCGTGCCGGTCGCGCTGCTCGTCAGGCGAAGCGGCGAAGCCGGACCCGGCGCCGGCCTGCCCGAAGTGCCGCAGTTCCAGCCGATGCCGGGCCTCATCCGGCAACTGGCGGCGATTCGCGCCGAGCACGGGATGCCGCGGGCAGCGGACAGCGGCGCGGGAAGCGGGCCGTTGGTGGTGTCCGTCTATTCGCCGTCCGGCGGCAGCGGCGTGACGACGACGGCGCTCTGCATGGCGCATCTTGCGGCCCGATCGGGCGCGGGCGCGTTCTATCTCGATCTGGACCCGTTCGGCGGCGTGCTTGACGGCAAGGGGGAAGCGGGGCGAGGGCTGCCGGAGATGCTGTACACGCTGCAGGCGCGTCCGGCGGATGCGTCGGTCGTGTTCGAGCGGCTGCGGACGCATGACGCCATGCTGGGCATCGACCGTTTTCCCGGCGGCTGTCCGCCGGAGGAGAAGCTGGCCCTGAGCGCCGATGCCGCAGGCAGGCTGATCCGGACCGTGGCGGCCTGCCCGGATTACGCCGCGGTCGTCGTCGATCTCGGCTCCGCGCCGACCGATGCGCATTTCGAAGTCTTCGTCCGCTCCGCCGCGATCTTCTGGCTCGTGCCGGATCACGGGGCAGGCCTGTCCAAGGCCGATTCGGCGCTCGGATATTTTCGTCGCCGCCATCCGGACCGGTTCGCGGAGGTCGAGCCGCGCATCCGATTTGTCGCGGTCCGCGAGGGCCGGGCGGGCGCGCGCCGTCCGCCGGCGGGTCTGCGCTTTGCCGCGCGCATTCCGGATGTGCCCCAGCTGCACGGCGAAGGCCGGCCGGAAGAAGCGGCGAGGTCGCCCGCCCTCATGAGCGCGTGTCTGGGTCTGCTCGGCGCCGCGGGCTGGGAGCCGGAAGGAGGGATGCCGGGTGATCGGGGAGCGCGAGGCGCTGCTGCTGCGGGAGCGGGTCAGAAGCAGGATTGATTTGCATGAGGAACTGAGCGACGAGCGCCTGACGCGCGTCATCGAAGAGGTCGTTTTCGAGTGGGCCCGGGACAAGCCGCTTACGGCCGCGGACAAGCATCAGGCGGTCAGACGATTGTTCCACGCCTTCCGCGGGCTCGACCTGCTGCAGCCGCTCATGGACGACCCGACCGTCACGGAAATCATGATCAACGGACACGAGAACATCTTCATCGAACGGAACGGCCGCATTTCGCGATATCCGGGGGCGTTCGAGAGCCGCGAGCGGCTGGAAGAGCTGATCCGGACGATCGTCGGCAGCGTCAACCGAGCGGTGAACGAGACGAATCCGATCGTCGACGCCCGGCTTGCGGACGGGTCGCGGGTGCACGTGGTGCTGCCGCCGGTGTCGCTGAACGGGCCGACGGTGACGATCCGCAAGTTTCCGGAGCGGCCGATGACGCTGGACGATCTCATCGCCCGCGGCTCGCTGACGGAGGAGGCGGCGGACTGGCTGTCCCGGCTGGTCCGGGCGAAATACAACGTGTTCATCTGCGGCGGCACCGGGACGGGCAAGACGACGTTTCTGAACGCCCTCGCCCACTGCATCCCGCCGGACGAGCGGATCGTCACGATCGAGGATTCGGCGGAATTGCAGATCGCCGGCATTCCGAACCTCGTCTCGCTCGAGACGCGCAACGCCAACCCGGAGGGGAAAGGCGAGATCCCGATCCGCTCGCTGGTGAAGGCTTCGCTCCGGATGCGTCCCGACCGGATCATCGTCGGCGAGGTGCGCGGCGGCGAAGCGCTGGACATGCTCCAGGCGATGAATACCGGGCATGACGGGTCCATGTCGACCGGTCACGGCAACAGCCCGCGCGACATGCTGTCCCGGCTGGAGTCGATGGTGCTGTCCGGCGCGGAGTTGCCGCTCGCGGTCATCCGTCACCAGATCGCGTCGGGCATCGACCTGCTCGTCCATCTGACCCGGCTCGCCGACGGGAGGCGGTGCGTGTCGGAGATCGTGGAACTGGGCGGCGTCCGAAGCGGGGATTACGAGATGAACGTGCTGTTCACCCGCGGATTGGACGATGCGGTCAGCGAAGGCGGGGAAGGACGGATTGAAGCCGGTGAGCTGGTCCGGACGGGGAACGCGCTTGTCCGCGCCCGCAAGCTGCGGCTGGCCGGCGTCGCCGATCCGTCGCGGACCGCATTTGCGGCAGCGGAGGGTCGCGAGACCGCCGATGCGCCGCGCGCTGTGTCCGCGACGGCAACGGACAGCCGGCAGAGCGTCGAAACGACGCGAGGAGCATCTTTGGTCGCTGCTTGGGACCGGCAGAGTGGCGAAGCAGCGCGTGGGACATCTGTGACCTCGGCGAGCAAACGGCGCAGCGCCGAAGCAACGCGAAGAGCATCCATGACCGCGGCAAGCAGCAGGCAGAACGCCGAAGCGTCCCTCGAGGAGGCCGGTCATCATGCGTAATGTCGGCCGGTTGCCGAATCTGGCGCGGATATGGGGACGCAGATCCGATGTCGCGGGCTCGTCGAAAACAAGGGACAGTCCTGCATCGGCGGTCAGGTTGACGGGACGCGGGCGGGTCGCCGTCGCGGCGGCCGGAATGGCAGCGGCCGGGCTGGTCGCGGGGTTCTACTATCAGTCGGTCTGGGCCGGCCTGCTGTTCTCGCCGCTCGGTCTGTGCGCGCCGTCCATCGCGGAACGGGAGCTGGAGTCCCGGCGCCGGCGCAGGCTGAGGGAACAGTTCAAGGAGGCGCTGCATTGTCTCGTCACATCGCTGTCGGCCGGCCGTTCCGTCGAGAATGCGTTTCAGTCGGTGCCGGACGAGCTGAAGATTCTGTATCCGGACCCGAGGACTCCGATCCGCGCCGAGTTCGAACGGATCAGGATCGGCCTCGTCAACGGGCAGCGTCTGGAGGATGAGCTGCGAAGGTTCGCGTCCGGCGCCGGGCTCGCGGAAGCCGCCCGCCTTGCCGAAGTCATCGCCGTCGCGAAGCGTTCGGGCGGAGACATGGCCGCCATTATCCGCAATTCCGCCCAGTTGCTCGGCGAGAAGATGGAGGTCGAGCGGGAAATCGCGGTCATGACCGCCGGCAAGCGCTTCGAGTCCCGGCTGATGATGGGCGCCCCGTTCGCGTTCATCCTCATGCTGAACGCCATGGCGCCGGACTATATGGCTCCGCTCTACGGCAGCGCCGCCGGCTATGCGATCCTGACCGTCGGACTGGCGGCGCTGGCGGGTTGCGCATGGCTCATCCGCAAAATCATGTCGATCGACGTGTGACGGAGGTGACGGACGGTGCGGGTTCTGGCGCTGCTCGTGGCGGGAGGCTGGCTGCTGATGGCGGCAACGCCGCTGCTGTCGGGAATGCGGGACAGGCGCGGGCTCAAGAACTGGCAGGACATGCTTCTGATCGAACCGGCTGACCGGTTCATCCTGAAGCGGCTGAGCCGGCTGGCGCCGGTGCAGACGCTGATGTCGGCCGTGCATGCCGATCTGCAGCGGCTTGACGGGAGAACCCCGACGATCGCGGAATCGAGGCGCTTCCTGGCGCATGCGATCGGATCGGGCATGGGGACGGCCGGGTTGACGGCGATGGTCGCGCTGATCACGGGCGCGACAGACGTGTTGCCCGTCGGGCTGATCGTCGCCGCGCTCCTGCCGGTCTCGAAGATCCGGACGCTCAGGCGAAGGGTTGAGGAGCAACGCAGAGCCGTGACGAGCGAACTGCCCGAACTGCTCTCCGTGCTCATGCTGCTGGTCGGCGCGGGCGAGTCGCTCCAGAACGCGCTGTTTCGCTGCGCACGGGAAGGCGGGGACGATCATCCGCTGTACCGCGAGCTGAAGCGGGCGATGCGCGCGGTGCAGAACGGCGAATCGTTCCAGCTCGCGATGGACGAGTTTGCGCGGCGGACCGGCGTCCAGGAAGCGTCCGTCCTGACGTCGGCCTTGCTGCTGCAATACCGGAAGGGCGGGTCCGATTTCGTCCATGCCCTGCGTGAACTGTCGTTCAGTCTGTGGGAGAAGCGCAAGAACCTCGCCCGAACGAAAGGGGAAGAAGCGGTGTCGAAGCTGTCGCTTCCGCTCGCGCTCATGTTTTTCGTGCTGATGGTGATCATCGGATCGCCGGCGATTCTCGGATTTAACTGAAATGAGGAGGAATGTCCAATGTTTGGGTCGTTGTGGAATGCGCTGCGCAGCCACTCGGGGAAATTCTGGCGGGATGAAGAAGGAGCGGGCGCGGTCGAGATGATCATGATCATCGCCGTCGTCATCATCGTGGCGATCATTTTCAGGGAGTACCTGATCAATTTTGTCAAGAGTTTGATGGGCAAGGCGGAGACGGAGAGCGAGAAAATGTTCAATTATGATTATAAAGGTCACTTCTCCAACTGAACGCTCCCGTTCACTCGCTTCGTGCGAATCCGGCAGCATGACGGTCGAGTCCTCGATCGTCTTCCCGGCGGTGTTCCTGGCCGTGCTCGCGCTGCTGTTCGGCGCGATGATCGTCCACGAGCGGGTGCTGCTCTATCATGTGGCGTCCGCCGCGGCGGAGAGAGCCGCCTTCCGCTGGGACAACAGCCACCGCGATCCGGTCACCGGCATCGCTCCGACCGGCCGATACGATCCGCTGTATTGGCGTCTGACCGATGACGGGCTGCTCCGTTCGATCTTCCAACTGGACGGCGCTGCGGCGGAAGACGTATCGGTCGAATTGCCGGCGGATGGCGGAACCGACGGACGGCGAGAGAATCTTGTCGCCGGCAAGCTGATGAACGGGGCGAGCCGCGTGCCGGAAAAGTATGACGGAACGGCGGTCTACCGGCGGCAATTGCTGCTGAAGCGGGTCTTCGTGGAGCTCGAAACGTTCGATATTCCGCCGGGAGCGGCGCGGCTCACCGGCATATCGGGGATCCGTGCTTCGGCGGCGGCTCCGGTCTCCGACCCGGTCGAATTAATCCGCACGGTCGATCTTGCGCGATACTACCAGGTTCGCTTCGGCGGCGGATCGGGAGGGGCGGAGCAGCGGAAGAAAGCCGGCGGCATTCTGTTGAACCGGAATGGGCGGGGGTGAGGAAGCGGATGAAACGCCGGCGGCTCAAAGGCCCGGCTCTATGGAACAGCCGGGACGGCTCGGTCAACGTGTTTCTGATCGGCATAACGGCCGCCTTGTTCCTCTGCGTGTCGGTGCTGATCGATTTCGCCCGGATCGCCGCCTTCGAGCGTATGGCGGAGTCCGCCGTCCATTCCGGCGTCCGTTCCGCGCTGTCCGCCTATGATGCCGCGCTGTATGAACGATATGGCCTTTTTGCGCGGGGTGGAACGGACGGCGGGGAGATTTTCAACCGTGTCGTATCGGCTGCCCTGAAACCGAAAAATCCGGACCGCGGATTCAAGCTGCTGCGAATGGACGTGGCGGACGGGGAAGTGTCGCCGGGCGATTCGCTCGGGCTTCATGCCGTCCTTGAACGGCAGATCCTCGAGGAAATGAAGTACAAGGCGCCGGTCGATTTCACCCTGGAGCTGGCCGAACGGCTCAAGGGGATCGCACCCGGTCTCGGGGAAGCCGCGCATACCGTGAACGCGATGAAGCGGCTGCAGGTACTGTTCGACAGCCGGCAGCGTCATCTGGAGGAAGCGCTGCGACGCCAGAAAGAGGCGGCCGGAACGATCGCGGCTCCGGGATTGGCCGGCCGGATTCCGTATCCGTCCGGTGCGGGATCAGGCGGCACCGCAGCGTCCGTGGCCGGCGAATACGGCCGCTATGTCGGATGGGTGCGGGCGGAAGCCGAGCGAAGGGCGAAGGAAGCGGAATGGCGGCGGCTGGTCGAAGAAGAGCTGAGGCGGTGGGAAGCCGCATGCCGGGAGAAAGACAAGAGTCGGAGCGCCGCCGGCAAGAAAGCCCGGGACGACGAATGCGCGTCCCCGCCGAATATCCCGCCGCCCGACCTCGGACCGAGCTACGCGGCCGAAATCGCAAGATACGAACAGACCGCGAGGGAGACGGCTTCCGCTCTGATCCGGGCGGCGCGGACGACCGCGGATGCCCATGCGCAGGCGATTGCCGCCGCCCGGCGGGCCGTCGATGCCGCCGAAGCCGACAACGAGCGGATGGCCGAACTTCTGCGCGAGGCGCGGACGAGCGGCGCCGGGACCGGTACGGGCGGGACCGGCACGGCCGGAGATAGCGGTACGGCGGACACCGCCGGGATTCGCTCGATCCTTGACGATGCGTCCCGGCTGGTGCTGGATGCGGGCTGGTTCGACGATTACCGTCGGGAGCTGGAGAAGCAGGATGCCGGCGCGGCCGGTTTGCTTGCGGAGGCCGGACAGTTCGAGTCGGCTGTCTCGCAGGCGCTGGCGAACGCGGACAACCTGAACGCGCCGGCGCTCGAATCCGCCGCCGACGGGCTGCTCGGTTCTTACCGGTCGTATGCGTCATCATATATCGGGTCGGCCGGTTCGGGGAGCGGCAGCGTCATCCTGGCGCGCGAACGGGCCATCGCGGATCTCGTTGCGGAGGACGACAGCCGGCGGGAATTCGAACGGCAGTCCGAGGCGAAACGCGGCGAAGCCGCGAAGCTGCTGCTAAGAATCTCGCAGCTGCCATACGACGAAGAAGCGGCGGAAGAATTCGGGCGGCTGCGCAAGCGATACGAAGCCAGTCTCGCGCTCAATCAGGTTTCCCCGGCGGGCGGCGGAACGGAGGATGACGGACCGGACGGCGAGGCCGGGGAATTTGCGCGGAAATCGTCGGGCAAGGCGGCCGGACTGTTCGGTTTGCTGCATGACGCGGGAGCGACCCTGCGGGATGAATTTTACCTGAACGAGTACGCCGTGTCGCGATTCGACCATTTTCGTCCGCAGCTTCTGGAAAGCTACATTGCGCAAGGCTCTTCGGTAGCGGCGGGAGCGGCGGGCGGAGCGCCAGGCGGTAACGCCGGCAACCCGTTGCTCGCCGCAAGCGGTCAGGAAGTGGAGTATATCTTGTTCGGCTTTCACCACCCCGCAAAGAATATCGCCGCGGCCTACGCGGAAATTTTCGCGGTCCGCACCGCCATCCGCCTGATGGAAGGGCTTGTGGAGTGCCGGAAATTCGGCCATCCGCTGGTCGTGTTCGCCGCCGCGGTGGCGTACAGCCTGGAACGCGCGCTGGCGGACATGCTGGAGCTCGTCCGCACCGGCAAGACGGAGCTGTCGAAATGGATGCGGGTCGATGTCACGTACAAGGATTACCTGCGCCTGTTTCTGTTCCTTCACGGAGCCAAAGCAGAGAAGCTTGCCCGCATTGCCGCGCTGATCGAGCATGATACCGGCTATCGGCTGGCCGGGATGCCGGTTGCGCTCACGGGGCGGGCGGACGTGTCGGTCAATCTGTGGTTTTTGCCCGGGGTGATGAAGATGGTCGCCGCCGGCGGCATTTTGGAGGGGAAGGTAGTGGGCGGCCGCTATGAGACAACGGTGGTTGCCGGATCGTCGTATTGAAGCTTCGGCGGACGAACGGGGCAGCGTCGCGGTTGAGGCTTCGCTGATCATGCCCGTCTTCCTGATGGTCTTCATCCTGCTGATTGCGATTATCCGGATGGCGATGACGCAGATGGCGCTTCAGGACGCCGCGACCCAGACCGTCCGGCTGACGGCGGCTTATATGTACCCGATTCAGCAGGCCGTTCAGAGCGAATCGGGGAAGTCGGGGGAGAAGCGGGACAAGGCGGCGTCGGCGGACCGCGGTCCGTCGGATGCCGTCGGTTCGCTCGCAGCGGAGCTTGCGGGTCGTCTGCCGGAACCGGCCGGGCCGCTGCTCGAAGCGGCGCTGCGCGGAGACTGGGACGAAGTGGAAGACATTGCGGCCGCGCCGCTCGGCGAGGTCGTCTTCGGACCGTTGATCCGCGAATTGGCCTCGGGATCGGCGCTGAATCCCGACCGCATCCGGATTGCCAGGTTGTCGCTGCCCGAGCTGTCGGATGGCGAAGAAGCGTTTTTCCGCATTCGGCTGGCGTACGATTTTCCGTTGGGGTTGCCGTTCACCGGAAAGGCTGTGACCCTCACGGCGGACGCGGAAGAACGCGCATGGGTTGCCGACCCGGTGCCGGCGCCGACCCATCCGGACGAGGAAGACGGACCGGGCGGTATCGTCATCGTGTCGATCGAGCCTTCGCCGCTCCGTCCGGGCCGGAAGGCGAAGCTGACCGCGATCGGCGAGCCGAACACGAAGCTGACTTTGACAGTCTGGTACAAGAGCGGAAGAAGCCGGGCGAAGAATCTGGGCGAGAAAATGACGGACGAGCACGGCATCGTCAGCTGGGAATGGCACGTGTCGGGCAACACGACGCCCGGCACGTGGGAGCTTGAAGTCACATCGGAGGACGGCGCGAAAGCGCACAGCTTCTTCCGGGTTCGGAAGGCGGGCGATCCGGAATGACGACGGCCGAAGAGCCGAGGGATCAAGGCGCACATGAGGGGAGGCATGGGTGATGTACTGCACCGTCGCGGGCGCGGCGATTCTGCTGGCGGCCGCGTTCGTCAGCGACATGCGGACGATGCGCATACCGAATCGGCTGAATGCCGCCGCGCTGGCAGCCGGGCTGCTGTTCCACATGGCGGCGGGCATCTGGACGGTGTGGAGCGAACCGGCGGCATCCGGCCCCTGGATGACCGCCGCATTGCGGGCGGCGGGTCACGGGCTGCTTGCCGCTTGTCTCGGAGCGGGAGCGGGGTTCGCGATGACGCTGCCGCTGTACCGGCTGGGTGCTGTCGGCGGCGGAGACGTCAAGCTGTTCGCCGCGCTCGGAAGCTGGCTCGGCATGCGGGAGACGTTCGACTGCCTGGTCTATGCCATCCTGGCGGCCGGAGCTTACGGACTGCTGTGCCTGATCATCGGAAAGCGCAGAGCCGTGCGCTGGAGACTGCTGCGCGAACACGATCCGGGGACGGTCGACGGGGCGGAGACCGATGTCGCCGCTTCCGGCAGACGGAACGCCGGCATCGGGAAATGCCGGTTTCCGTTCATGATCGCGGTGATTCCCGGGGCGATCGCGGCATGGCTGTGGTAAGTCCGGTCAAGACAGGCGGGAAAGGAGTGTCGGGATGGAACGGTTACAGATCGATTTCGCGATGCAGCGCGGACACGAGATGATCATCCGGCGCGACCCGCCGTTCGTGCGGGCCGAGTTGGATGAGGTCGACCTGCAGATGCTGCAGGCCGAGCGGCCGCCTGGACTGCTCGCCGTCGACTGGTTCGAGATGGACGGCAACGTGACGTTCCGCTACGCGATCGACGGACGGAAAATGCTGCCGCACCGGCTGATCACCGGACCGTTCGGCATGGACGACTATCTCAGCCTGCTGCTGGGCATTGTCGAGGCGCTGGACCATTGCGGGCATTATCTGCTCCGGGATTCGTGCTGCCTGCTGGAGGAGAAATTCCTGTACATCGGCGGAGACTGGCGCGACATCGCGCTGGCGTATTTGCCGCTCAGGGAACCGCCGGCGCGAAAGCCGGTCCGCGAAGAGCTGCTCGGTCTCGCGGTCAGGTTGATCGGCAAGGTCGAGCGCGTGGACGGGGACGCCATGCAGACGATGCTGCGCCTGCTGGACGATCCGGCGGCGACATGGTCCGGGGTGCGGGTCGGACTGCTGGAAATGTTGGCGCCGGATCGCCGGAGCAGGGGCGATTCGCCGGACGGGGAACGCGCCGCGTACGTCCCGAACGTCTCCGTCGCCGGGCGGCCCGATATGGGCGCGCATCCGTCGTATTCGTCGGAGGCGGTCCCGCGCACCGATCCGGAATCGCCGCCGGTTGCGCAAGCGCGACCGTCCGAACGGACTCCGGCGGATCGGGCGGATCGCATGGCCGGCGCTTCCGGAGAACCGGATCCGGAGAGCGGCGAACGGCAATCCGAGGTCGGGAAGAAAAGCCGGTTCGATTCCCTCGGCAGGTTCTTCCGGGGCGAATCGTCAGCGGATGTTCCGCCGCCGGAGACAATGATGTTCGACGAGCGGGAATGGCCCGGAACGACGGGGCGCATGCGCGACACGGGCAGAGCGCGCTGGTTGTCGGCATGCGGCGCCGTGCTGGCGGTGGCGCTCATCTGGCGATACCTGTATCTGCCGGCTCCCGGCACGGAACGGTTGTTGATCAGCCTGGGCGCCACGCTGCTGGCCGTTGGCGGGCTGTTTCTGCTTTGGCAGCGGCTGACCGCAAGGGACAAGGGATGGCTCGAAGAAGCGCAATCCGCGGGAGGTGCGGGGGAAGGTTTGCCGGACAGCGGCAGTGCGGAGGGCTGGCGGCCGGAACCGGAACCCGGCGCACAAGGCGTTGCCGGCGGCCTCGGCAATCGGACTGCGGTAGAACTCCGGTTTCCCTGGCTGACCGAATTTGCGCGGAACAATGACGAGGTGCCGCACATCGCACGCGTTGGGCAGGAGGGATCCGGCGAAGCGATCGGATCGTACAAGGAGAAGAATGGCGACCTGGATCGCGCCATGGCTCATCCGGTTCGTCCGAATCGCGACGTGTGCCCGGCCGGCCCGGATGACGGTCCGGCGAATTCAGCCGGCCCGGATGGCGATGAAACCGGATGGCTTGAGGACGAGACCGTGCTGCTGGGCCGGGACGGAGATGGCGCGATCTGGCTGGTGCGCGAATATGAAGGCACGCATCGCCGCATTCCGGTCGAGCCCGGCGTGCAGGTTATCGGCCGTTCGGATGCGCACGCCCGGATCGTCGACACGGCGGAGGGCGTGTCGCGCGCGCATCTGGAGGTCGCATGCGAAGGCGGCGAAGTGCGCATCAAAGATCTCGCCTCGCGCAACGGCACGTTGCTGGAAGGCGAGATCATGATCCCTTACAAGGAATATGCGCTTCCCGACGGCGGAACGTTCCGGCTGGCCGGTCCGGACGGGCCGAAGTACACGCTGCGGAAAAAGGGCTGACGCATGCAGCGTCAGCCCTTTCGGCCGAGCAGATCCCGCACCGCTTCGTCGATCGTCGGGTAGCGGAAGGTGAAGCCCGCCTCCAGCGCCGCGTTCGGCAAGGCCCGCTGGCCTTCGAGCAGGAGCACGGCCATCTCGCCGAACAGGAGGCGCATCGCAAGCGCGGGCACCGGGAACCAGTGCGGCCGCTTCAGCGCCGCCGCGACCACCCGGCCGAACCGGTCGTTCGTCACCGGTTCGGGCGCCGATCCGTTGACCGGCCCCGACACCTGCTCGTTGTCGAGGCAGAACAGGATAAGCCGCGTCATGTCCTCGATGTGGATCCAGGAGATCCACTGGCGTCCGCTGCCGACGCGGCCGCCGACGAACAGCCGGTACGGCAGCGCCATCAGCGGGAAGGCGCCGCCGTCCGCGCCGAGGACGAGGCCGACGCGGAGCTTGACGAGCCGCCGGGCTGGAATCCGATCCGCCGCTTCCTCCCATTCCTTCGTGACGGCGGACAGGAAGTCGGTCACGCGGCCCGGGCTCCGCTCGTCATACGTGTCCGTCTCGGACATGCCGTAAAACGAAATGCCGGACGCGTTCACCACGACCGGCTTCTCTCTCAGCGCGCTTACCCAGCCCGCCACGGCTTCGGCCGCGTCGACCCGCGACTTCAGCACGCGGTCCTTCGCGGCCTTCGTCCACCGCTGGTTGATCGACTCCCCGGCCAGGTTGACGATTGCCCCGGTTCCCTCCAGCAGTTCCGGACGTTCGGACAGTTCCTCCCATGTCGATTCCGTCAGGTTCGGATGCCGCAGCTTCAGGCGTCCCCGCTTCCGGGTCATCACCCGGACTTCGTCTCCCCGCTCGAGCAGCGCGCGCACGAGCGCGCCTCCGATAAATCCGGTTCCGCCGGTGACCGCCACACGCATGTGCGTCCCCTCCCGCAATGGTCCTCAGGATTTCAGCAGATGCCGGTAAGGACCGTAGTCGATGCCGTTCTTCTCCAGGAACGAGATCAGGCTGCGGTAATCGCGCTTCGGCGTCGCCTTGATGTAGCCTTCGATGCAATGTTCGCGCGTCACCTCGGAAGCGCCGCTCTCGACGGCAATCTTGCCGATCTCCGCGGCGATCGAATGCTTTGCGACGTCCCGGAACGGCTTCGGCACCGGCGACACGAGCAGGTCGAGGAACGCCTTCGATTCCTCGGTCCACAGCGGCCGGCTCTTCTCGACCCAGTAGTTCTGCCAGTCGAGCTTCGACATGCCGTCCTTTTTCGGCAGCAGCTTCAGGAATTTGCGGAACATGAAGTAGCCGCCGATTGCCATGAAGACGACCATCAAGGCCGCCCAGGATATGATGAAGTACATGAACGTGTTGTTGACTACGCCCATCTTGACCAGTCACCTCTCCCGACCATTATACCGCACCGGCCGGCGTTTTTCGATCAACGTTTCCTTGAACGGCCCGGCTGTCCAGAGCATCGGTCAAACTGGTGCAAAAATGCACCAGTTTTGGCCAATTGCCGTGTGATGCGGTCAAACTGGTGCAAAAATGCACCTGTTTTGGCAGATCGTCGCGAGAAGCGGTCAAACTGGTGCAAAAATGCACCTGTTTCAGGCTGATTGCCGCATAGGCCGGGCAACCCGGCAAAGGATCGGGCACGATTGGGCGGTACGGGAACATGCCAGCCGGCGCGCCTTGTCTTTCAAGCGCACGCCGATTCTGTTAGAATAGTAGGAAATGCGCAGTCGGGAGGGACCAGGGTGCTCAAGATCGGGTCGCATGTGTCTTTTTCGGACAAGGGGCTCGTGACGGCGACGGAGGAAGCGGTGTCGTACGGCTCCAGTTCGTTCATGATTTATACGGGCGCGCCGCAGAACACGAGGCGGAAACCCATTGAGGAACTGTATATCGAAGAGGGCAAGGCGCTCATGGGGCAGCACGGCATCGACGAGATCGTCGTGCACGCGCCGTACATCATTAATCTCGGTTCGTACAAAAAGGACACGTTCGAGCTGGCGGTGCGTTTTCTGCAGGAGGAGATCCGGCGCACCCACGCGATCGGCGTCGGCCACATCGTGCTGCACCCGGGCGCGTACACGGACAAGGATCCGGAGTACGGCATCGCCCGGATCGCGGAAGGCCTGAACGAGGTGCTGGCGGGCACGGAGGGACTCGATGTGAAAATCGCGCTCGAGACGATGGCCGGCAAGGGCACCGAGATCGGCCGCACGTTCGAGGAAATCGCCGCCATCATCGACAAGGTAAAGGACAGCGACCGGCTGTCGGTCTGCCTGGACACGTGCCACATGCATGACGCCGGATACGATATCGTCGGCGATCTCGACGGCGCGCTGCGCGAGTTCGACCGGATCGTCGGGCTGGACCGCGTCGCGGTCGTCCATATCAACGACTCGAAGAATCCGCGCGGCGCGGCGAAGGACCGGCACGCTCCCGTGGGCGCCGGCTATCTCGGCTACGAGACGATCAAGCGGGTCGTCGATCACGAGCTGCTCGCCGGTCGCCCGTTCATCCTCGAGACGCCGTGGATCGGCAAGGACAGCAAGACGTCCCGCCCGATGTACGAAGCCGAGATCGCGCTGCTGCGCGGCGACGCGCGGGAGCGGTTCGGCGAGGATTTCTTCGATCACGTGGAGCGGCTGCACCACTTCTTCGACAAGGAATCGATCGACGGGCGGACGTACGTGCTCTCGGTCTGGGAGACGCTGAAGAACGACGCCAAGGCGAAAAAAGCCGACCCGCGCGAACCGATGGACCGCCTGTACGATCTGGTCATCGAAAATCGCGTGCTGCCCGAAGATCTGTCGGAGGAAGCGGTGAACCACCGGCTGACCGCCTGGTTCGCCGGCAAGCGGCTGCTGAAGGAAGCCTGATCGTCCCCGCGCAAGGCTCCCTCCCGACATCACGATTATACGAACGGAAGGAAGTTCAACCATGCAGCAGAACGTCTACAAGCCTCAACATCCGATTGAACGAAGCGTCAACCGGGCGCGCATGCTGATCTCGTGTCCGGACCGTCCGGGCATCGTCGCGGCGGTGTCGCAGTTCCTGTACGAGCAGGGCGCGAACATCGTGTCGTCGGACCAGTACACGATGAACCCGGAAGGCGGCATGTTCTTCATCCGCATCGAGTTCGATCTCCAGGATCTGGACCGGGAGCTGCCGAAGCTGCAAGAAGATTTCGTCCGCGTCGCCGACCGGTTCCAGATGAAATGGCATATCTTCCGCGCGAGCCGGAAGAAGCGGATCGCGATCTTCGTCTCGAAGGAGGACCATTGCCTGCTGGAGCTGCTCTGGCAATGGCAGGCCGGCGATCTGGACGCCGAGATCGCGATGGTCATCAGCAACCATCCGGACATGCGCCAGCTCGTCGAGTCGTTCGACATTCCGTACCACCACATTCCGGTCACGCCGGAGACGAAGGCCGAGGCCGAGCGGCAGCAGCTCGAGAAAATGCACGAGGGCAAGGTCGACCTGGTCGTGCTCGCGCGCTACATGCAGATCATTTCGCCGCGGTTCATTGAATTTTTCCCGAACCGGATCATCAACATTCACCACTCGTTCCTGCCGGCGTTCGTCGGCGGGAAGCCGTACCAGCAGGCGTACGACCGCGGGGTGAAAATCATCGGCGCGACGGCGCACTATGTGACGGAGGAGCTGGACGGCGGTCCGATCATCGAGCAGGACGTGCAGCGCGTGTCGCACCGCGACGACGTCGCGAGCCTGAAGCGGATCGGCCGGAACATCGAGCGGACGGTGCTCGCCCGCGCGGTGAAATGGCATCTCGAAGACCGCATCATCGTGTATCAGAACAAGACGGTCGTGTTCAATTGACGGAGACAGCCGAAGCCCCGGCCGCGGGAGGAAACGTTCGACGCTTCCTTGCCCGGCCGGGGCTTCGTGCCGTTCAACGCCGTTTGCTGTTGATGTACGTCTCGAGCTGCTTCCGCTGATACGGGGGCAGGGCGGAGAGCAGGCAGCCGTAATGGAAGTAGCCGTCTTTCCGCCGGATACGGATGATCCGCGCGGTCATCGGCGGCAGCGCCGACTCCTCGAGGAAATGGATGACCGCGAACATGTCGAGCGCGAGCGGCAGCTTGCTTGCGATCTGCAGACCGTTCTCCGACAGGTCGACGACGAATCCTTCGGCGGTCTGGCCGGAGAACGAGCCTTCCTGCTGCCATTCGTAGATCGACATCATGACCGGAATGCGGACCCGCACGCGCTCGCTGCGGCGACGCTCGACCGGCACGGCGGTCGCGACCGCCGGCCGGGCGCCCTCGGGAACCGGCTCGCCGATCCGCTTCCCGATCTTCGACTCGTACCAGAAAGCGAGCGCCGACAGGTCTTCGCCGCCGAGACCGGCCGTCTCCGCGTCCCGGTACACCGCCTTCACCGCGGCAAGCAGCGGCGAGGGCGCCTTCACGCCGTCCGCCAGCGCGGAGGCGAGCTTCAGATCCTTGTGCATGAGCGACAGCGCGAACTGGAGGCTGTAGTCGCCGTCGAGGATCTTCCGCCCCTTCAGCTCGGCCATCCGGCTCGCGGCGCCGCCCGACAGAATGACGGACAGCAGCTTGCCCGTGTCGATGCCGGCCGCCGCGGCCAGCGCCATTCCTTCCGCGAGCGCGGCCAGATTGGCGGCGCCGATCATGTTGTTCGCGAGCTTCGCGACCGCGCCGCTGCCGCTTCCGCCCATGTGGACGATGTCCCGCCCCATCGCGAGCAGCACCGGCCGGACCTGGTCGAGCGCCTCGCGGCTGCCGCCGACCATGAAGACGAGCGCGCCCTCCTCGGCGGCCGGCTTGCTGCCCGTCACCGGCGCGTCGAGGAAGTCGCAGTGCCGGGCCGCCGCGTCCTCCGCGAGTCTGCGGGCGATTCCGGGCGAAATCGTGCTGCTGTCGATCACGACCGTGCCGGGCTGCAGCCCGGCCATCACGCCGTCGCCGCCGTAGTAGACCTGCTCGATGGCGTCGTCGTCGCTGACCATCGTGATGACGACATTCGCTTCCCGCGCGGCCTCAAACGGCGATTCCGCCCATTCGGCGCCGAGCTCCAGCAGATCGCGCGCCCTGCCGGGCGTGCGGTTCCAGACGGCGAGATCGTATCCCGCGCGGATGAGGTTGGCGGCCATCGGATGTCCCATGGTGCCGAGGCCGATGAATCCGATTCTGGTCATGCCGGGGTCACCTGCCTGTCCTTGTTCCAAATTATGACCATTGTACCACATCGCGCGGCATCCCGGCAGTTGCGGCCCGCGGACGCGCGGACATAAATCGCGCCTATGGCTTGACGCAAAAACGGTTATGTCTCCGGCAGCGGCCCGGAGCGACCGTTTTCCTTGTGTTCGGGTGGGAAATCCAGTATTCTAGTGGTTGAGTTTCATAGCGGGAACGGGGAGGAAAAAAGCAATGTCGAAAGCCGTTACGTTCGATTATTCGAAGGCGCTGCCGTTCGTCGGCCGGCACGAGATCGACTACCTGGCGGAAGCCGTCCGGCTGGCGCACGACCAGCTGCACAACGGAACCGGCGCGGGCAACGATTTTCTGGGATGGATCAATCTGCCCGCCGACTACGACAGGGAAGAGTTCGCCCGGATCCAGGCCGCGGCGGCGCGCATCCGGGAAAATTCCGACGTGCTCGTCGTGATCGGCATCGGCGGTTCGTACCTCGGCGCGCGGGCCGCGATCGAGATGCTGTCGCATTCGTTCTACAACATGCTGCCGGCCGGGAAGCGCCAGGGGCCGCAGGTGCTGTTCGCGGGCAACAACATCAGCTCGACCTACGTCGCCCACCTGCTCGAGCTGCTTGAGGGCAAGGACTGGTCGATCAACGTCATTTCGAAAAGCGGCACGACGACCGAACCGGCCATCGCCTTCCGCATTTTCCGCGAGAAGCTGGAGCAGAAGTACGGCCGGGAAGAGGCGCGCAAGCGGATCTACGCGACGACCGACCGGGCGAAGGGCGCGCTCAAGAAGCTGGCCGACGCCGAAGGCTACGAGACGTTCGTCATTCCGGACGACGTCGGCGGCCGCTACTCCGTGCTGACCGCGGTCGGCCTGCTGCCGATCGCCGTGGCGGGCATCGACATCGAGGCGATGATGCGGGGCGCCGCGGACGCGATGCGCGAATACGCGAACCCGAATCTCGCCGAGAACGGCGCGTACCAGTACGCCGCCGTCCGCAACGCGCTGTACCGCAAGGGCAAGACGACCGAGATTCTCGTCAACTACGAGCCGAACCTGCACTATTTCGCCGAATGGTGGAAGCAGCTCTACGGCGAGAGCGAAGGGAAGGACAACAAGGGCATCTATCCGGCGTCGGTCGATTTCTCGACGGACCTGCACTCGATGGGACAGTTCATCCAGGAAGGCTCGCGCAATCTGTTCGAGACGGTCATCCAGGTCGCGGAAGTGCCGGAGCACATCACGATCAACAGCGATCCCGAGGATCTGGACGGCCTGAACTTCCTCGCCGGCAAGACGATGGACTTCGTGAACAAGAAGGCGTTCGAGGGGACGCTGCTCGCCCACACGGACGGCGGCGTGCCCAACCTGGTCGTGACGATCAAGGACATGACGCCGTACACGTTCGGGTATCTCGTCTATTTCTTCGAGAAGGCGTGCGGCGTCAGCGGCTATCTGCTCGGCGTCAATCCGTTCGACCAGCCGGGCGTCGAGGCGTACAAGAAGAACATGTTCGCGCTGCTGGGCAAGCCGGGCTACGAGAAGGAGAAGGCGGCCCTCGAAGCGCGCCTGTAGGCGGGAATCCAGCGGTGCTGGCGCGTTACCGTACGATCCGGCGCGAGGGCGCGCGGGAGATCGTCATCAAGAAGTCCCGGTTCATCGGATACGGCAAGCCGGTAACGTCGGAGGACGAGGCGATCGCCTTCATCGAATCGATCCGCAAGAAGCACTGGGACGCGACGCACAACTGCTACGCCTACGTCATCGGCGAGCGGGACGAGATCCAGAAGTCGTCCGACGACGGCGAGCCGAGCGGCACGGCCGGCCGGCCGATCCTCGAAGTGATCAAGGCGCAGAAGCTCAAGAATACGGCGATCGTCGTGACCCGCTATTTCGGCGGCATCATGCTCGGCGCGGGCGGCCTCATCCGCGCCTATACGGAAGGCGCCGTGCAGGCGATCGAGGCGTCGGAGCCGATCGAGCGGGTGCTGCGGCGCAAGGTCGCGGTCGAGGCCGACTACACCTGGTACGGCAAGATCGAGAACGAGTTGAGAAGCCGCGGCTGGCACGTCGGCGAGACGGTATTCGCGGACCGTGTCACCGTCGTCTGCCTGCCGGAGGACGGCGAGGCGGAGCGGTTCATTGCGTGGATGACCGATCTGACGCAGGGGCGGGCGACGATCACGCCCGGCGAAGCCGAATATTATGATTTCTGAGGAATCGGGCGGCCCCGGAATGGGGGCCGCCCGAGGCATGTTTCATCCCGTCCCCGCATAGGGATCTAGGGAGACATTCGGGGATGGGGAGGGATGCGGGATGGCGGTCAGACGGTTCGCCGCGATCACCGGGCTGGTGTTCCTGCTGCTCGGACTGTACGGCTACATCGACCCGGGCGGGTTCGGCCTGTTCCATCTGGGCGGCGCGCACAACGTCATTCATCTGATCGTCGGGCTTCTGGGACTCGCGGCTTCGTTCGGCGAAGGGTACGCGCAACGCTATTCGCAGGTTGTCGGCGTCTTGTACCTGCTGCTCGCGGTGCTCGGCGTGTTCACGGGCAACCTGTTCGGGCTGATGCGCCTTGGCCTCGCGGACAACGCGCTGCACTTCGTCGTCGGGGCGATCGCGCTCTACTTCGGTTTCGTGCTCACGGAGTCGGCGCAGGGCGCGAGAAGCTATCGTTAGGGCATCGTCCCGCCGGACAGCCTGTTGAAAGGTTCAACAGGCTTTTTTTCGTATTATCAGGTCAGCCAGAATTTCTGGTTGGCCTTTTTTTCATGGCCGGGATACGATGGCGGTAGCCGGGAGAACGTGGCTTTTTTTGGGGCAGGACCCCGTAAAATAAACTGTTTTCCCACTACCTCCAATGACCATGTTTGAGCTGGTTGAGGCGTGGACCTCGTATCACAAGCGAAGCTGTGGGATTGGAGCCATCGTGGGAGTGCCGGCAAATCAAATAAGGGGAGATGGTATGGGACCGGTCGTCGGGTTGGATGTGTCAAAAGGAGCAAGCGTGCTTCAGGCCTTCACGGAGCGGAACAAGCCATATGGCAGGTGCAAGCGTATTGCACATACACCGGAAGGATTTGAACAACTGGGGGAATTACTGAAGGAATTAGAGAAGTCCACCGGTTTCGAACCTGCCGTTGTATTGGAGGCAACGGGGCATTACCATCGCAGTCTGGTCGCCTATCTGGAGCGCGAAGGTTATCAACACTTCATCGTGAACCCGTTGCAGTCCAAGCGAGCAAAAGGGACACACCTTCGAAAAGTCAAGACCGATGCGATGGATGCCTGGCATTTGGCGGAAATGTATTACCGTGGGGATCTAAAGCCGCATCGAACGTGGTCGGAAGCCTTAACGGAACTGCAGCATCTGACGCGACAGCATGAGTTCATATGCCCGATGCTCGTTCAAGCCAAGCAAAACGCCAGGGCCTTATTGGACCAAGTCTGCCCTGCCTACGAAACCGTGTTTGACAACCTGTTTTGCACGACGTCTTTACAGGTTTTGCGCCAAATGCTGAGCAGCACACCCGTCACAGCGGAAACGATTCAGGCGGCGGCAGGTTCGTCACACGGTCAAGCGTGGGTTCAGGAAAAACTGGAGCGAATCCAGGCGTTGCCGCCATTAAGCCAATCGAGCAAAGCGCAGCAGATGGCTTTGCTGGGTGTGCTGAATATGGTGCTTACAGGACAAGAACAACTGCGTCAGCTTGAGAAAGCCATGGAAGAGTTGGCGATGATGCTGCCGGAAGTGGAACTGCTGAGGACGATTCCAGGTGTGGGGGACAAGCTTGCCGCAGTGCTGGCAGCGGAGATTGGGGATGCATCGCAATTTGAGACTCCGAAACAGCTTGTGGCCTATGCCGGGCTGGATCCGGGTGTGCACAGCTCGGGAAAGTTTACGGCTAGCAGCAGTCGAATTTCGAAACGAGGCTCCAAACGTTTGCGCCGAGCGCTTTACCTTGCCGCTCAATGCGGGATAAGGAATGGAGTAAACGAACGGCTAAAGGCTTATTTCGAGAAGAAAAGAAAGGAGGGCAAGCCCTGCAAGGTTGCCGTGATAGCCTGCGCCAACAAGCTTTTACACCACGTTCATGCCATCCTTGTAAAAGGCGAGCCCTACAAAGCCTGAATTCCATATTTCCCCATCCAAGTCTCCGCACCACCGGAGGCTTCTTTGGGTTGTTCAAAAAAAGTATAGCAGTATCTTAGTCACAATCCAAGCGCTGAAGCTTGACAAGCGTTAGCTGGTTTATTGGCGCAACGGTTCGCCGAAGAAGACATGGAAATGAAGGTGCCTGGAATCCTGGTACTTCCCCAGGTTCGTGAGCACTCTGCAGGCGCCGTATTCAGACTGCACTTGCGACGCGACGTTCTTCACAACGTCCATCAACTCAAGGAGGAGTTCGTTGTCGCCCGGTTCCAGGGTCAGCAGGGAAGCGATATGCTTCTTGGGAATGACCACGATGTGGACGGGATAAAAGGGACGGGTATGGTAATACGCCAGAACGTTGTCCGTCTCATGCACTTTGCGCACCGGGGTGCGTCCGCTCAGCACTTGTTCGCAATAAAAGTCCTCCGACACCGCGATTCCTCCTTCGTTCGAAAAGGCCCGCCATAAAAGAAACGCCCCCGGAGACGGAGGCGCAGGCTGTGCGGTTGATCCCCATGCGCGAATCAGGCTTCCGCCAGCAGCAGGATGATGGACGACAGGCCGAGGCAGAGGCTCAGCAGGCTGAGCAGCGCGAGCGCCTGGCGGTTGTTGTAGCCCGCCCGGAGCAGCCGGTAGTGAACCTGGCTGGCGTCCGCCTGGTAGATCGGCTTGCCCTGCATCAGCCGCTTGAACACGACGAACAGGTTGTCGAAGATCGGCACGCCGAGGGCGAGGATCGGAATGAACAGCGACAGCAGCGTCGCCTGCTTGAACACGCCGTCGAGCGCGATGACGGACAGGATGAAGCCGAGGAATGTCGCGCCCGCGTCGCCCATGAAAATCTTCGCCGGCGGCTTGTTGTACTTCAGGTAGGCAATCGCCGCGGCGAGCAGGATGATCGCCATCATCGCCGATTGGTCCTGCCCCTTCACGAGGGCGACGATGAACAGCGTGCCGGCCGAGATGGCGGTCAGCGTGCCGGCCAGCCCGTCCATGCCGTCCGAGAAGTTGATGACCGTCGTGACGCCGAAGATCCACAGGATCGTCAGCACGAACTGCAGCCAGCCCGGGAGCAGCACGTAGTCGTCGATGAACGGATTGTAGAAGCCGGCGAACTCGATGCCCGCGAGCCAGACGATGACGGCGGCGGCCACCTGGACGAGCGCCTTCGGCAGCGCCGGGAAATCGCGGCCGTGGGACTTGTACCAGTCGTCGACGGTGCCGATGAAGAGCAGGAGCGCGCCGCCGGCGAGAATGGCCAGCGTCTCGTATCCGTTCCACCCGGCCATGAGCAGGTATGCGGTGGCGAAGCCGAGGTAAATCGCGTAGCTGGCGGTCAGCGGAATCGGTTCGCGGTGCAGCTTCCGCTCGACCCCCTCGCGCGGCTTGTCCACGAAGTCAAGCCGGAACGCCAGGCGACCGAGCGGCGGAATGAGCAGGTAGACGACGACGAACGAGATCAGGAATGCGAGTATGTATAACACTGTGGAATATCAACTCCGTCAAAAAGGATCCCGACAGTTTAGACGACTGTCGGGATGGAAAAGTTTCGCTATCGCGCGTCAATATCCGATATGTCTTGCCAATTGCCGCATTTCGTTCCATTGCGAAGCCAGCATGGCGTAGACGGCCACGTCGGCGTAACGGTCGCCGAGCCGCTTCGCCTGCCGCGCAATGCCTTCGAGCCGGAAGCCGAGCCGCTCCGGCACGGCGCGGCCGCGGGCGTTGTCCACGGTCGTCCGGATCTCGAGCCGGTTCAGGCCGGCCCGCTCGAACGCCCACTCCGCGAGCAGCTCGCAGGCGCGGGTCATGCGGCCGCGTCCGCCGGCCGCCGGGGCGAGCCAGAAACCGAGTCGCCCGCAGCGATCCTTCGAGTCGAGACCGGACAATTCGAGGACGCCCATCAGGTGGCCGTCGATGAAGAGGCCGAATCCGGCAGCTTCGTCGTCCTTCCACGCGGCGTTCAGGCGCCGGATGTACGTCAGGGAGTCCAGGGGCGACCGGACGTCTTCCGGCCAGGAGAACCATTGCGACAGCCATTCCCTGTGCACATCGATGAGCCGGAACAGATTGTTCGTGTGCTCCTGCGAGAGCCGCGTCAGCTCCGTCTGCTCGTCGACCGTGAATCTGGCCATGGGTAGCACCTCCGCGGAATTGGGTGGAAGCGTTTTCTTGACGACGTGTAAAAGAATGCGGCGCGCCTTGCCGCTTCGCTTCCATTATACTACGGATGCGCCGCGAAGACATCGCCGCCGGGATGGAAATTTCAAGACTGTTGCGGGTGCAGGATGAAGGTGTCGATGACGTGCTTGACGCCGTCCTCGTTGTTCGTCTTCGTGACGAAGCCGGCGATCGCCTTGAGCGATTCGATCGCGTTGCCCATGGCGACGCCGAGGCCGGCCGCCTGAATCATCTCGCGGTCGTTCCAGGAGTCGCCGATCGCGATGGTCTCTTCCATCGCGCAGCCGACGTGGCGTGCGAGCGCCGCGAGGGCGTGGCCCTTCGTCGCCTCCGGATGAAGAAACTCGAGGAAGTTCGGCTTGGATTTCGTGATGTGGACGCTCCCGCCGAAGAGGGGCCGGAGTTCCTCCGCAATCCGGTCGATCCGGTCCGGGTCGTCGATGATGAGCATCTTCGATTGCGGCCGGTCGATCAGCTTGTCGAAATCCGGCTCGATCCGGTACGGAACGGCGGAAAGCGCGGCGTATCCGCGCACCTTGTCGTTGTCCTCGGCCGCGTAGAGTTCGTCCTCCGTGTACAACTGCAGATGCAGACCGTGACGGCGGCAGTAGTCGAGGATTCGCCGGGCCGCGTCCGCCGGGACGCTGCGCTCGTAGAGCACCCGGCCGTCGAACGGCGTCTTGACGAGCGCGCCCTGGTAGGTGATGATCGGCACGTTCAGCCCGATCCGCTCCGCGATCTTGCTGGCCGAGGCGAACATCCGGCCCGTGGCCAGCGTCACCGTGACGCCGCGCCTGGCGGCTTCGGCCAGCGCCTCGCGCGTCGCGTCCGTGATGCGTCCGTCGTCGGTCAGCAGCGTGTCGTCGATGTCGATGGCGATCAGTCGATACATGGGGTTTCTCCCGCTCCTTTGTTCGCGACGCCGGCGCGGCGGCCGGCGTCCGTGTCTGTCAGACCGATTGTAACAGAGCGCGGACGGAAGCGGCAATACGCTTGCGCCGGTCGGATTTTCCCGCCGCGTTCGTTCTGTCCCGCCCGCGCGCCGCATATGCTGGATCATGTCCAACCGGGGGTTCGCTTGAAGCCGCGTCCGGAATACGGTATCGTGGAGTATGCGACTGGAGTGAACGGAGCGATGCGGAACATGGAGACGAATTCGGGGATGAAGCGTCGGGCGGCGGTGTTGCTGGCGGCGTTCGCGGCGCTGCTGGCGGCCCTTGGCGGGGGTTTTTGGCTCGGGAAATGGTGGATGACGGAGCGGTATCCGATGCTGAAGGATCCCGCCTTCGCCAACCTGGACTATACATATCGCGAGATCTTGAGCGACTATCTGTACGGCGCCGATTCCACCGCGCTGATCCACGGCGCGGCCAAGGGGATGACGGCGTCGCTCGGCGACCCCTATTCGGCCTATTATGCCGGAGACGAGGGCAGGGAATATGTGCAGCGGTACGACGACCACATCGTCGGGATCGGCGTCGAAATCCGCGAGGAGGGCGGCGATTTCGTCGTCACGTCGGCCTACAAGGGCGCGCCGGCGGAGCAGGCCGGCATCCGCAAGGGCGATGTCATCGTCGCCGTCGACGGCGTGTCCATGAAGGGCAAGTCGATGCAGGAGCTCGTCAGCCGGACGCGCGGCGAGGAAGGAACGAAGGTGACGATCACAATCCGGCGCGAAGGCCTGGCGGAGCCGTTCGACGTGACGCTCGTGCGGGAAGAGATCCCGGTGACGACGGTCTACGCGGAAATGCTCGAAGGCGGAATCGGCAAGGTGCAGATCACGCGATTCGCGGAGGGCACCGGCAAGGAGTTCGGGAAGGCGGTGGACGAGCTGCTCGAACAGGGGATGAACGGTCTCCTGCTCGATCTCCGCTCCAACCCGGGCGGACTGCTCAGCTCGACGCTCGAAGTGGCGAGCCGGCTCATTCCGAAGGACAAGGTCATCCTCGAGGTGGTCTACAAGGACGACAAGCGGAGGATCACCTACACCTCGAAGCAGGACAAGGTATGGAACAAGCCGATCACCGTGCTCATCGACGAGAGCTCGGCCAGCTCGGCTGAAGTGCTCGCCGCGGCGCTGCGCGATTCGGCCGGGGCGAAGCTCGTCGGCAAGAAGTCGTTCGGCAAGGGCGTCGTGCAGACGTTCCGCCCGCTCGCGGACGGATCGGTGCTGAAGTTGACGGAGTCGGAGTGGATCACGCCCGGCGGCAGCAGAATCAACAATGTCGGCGTCGTCCCGGATGTCGAGGTCGGGCTTCCGGATTACGCTTCGCTGCCCGCGCTGCCGACGGACGAGGCGCTCAAGGTCGGTTCGCTCGGGCAGGATGTGCGGACGGCGGAGTTGATGCTTGAAGCGATCGGCTACGATCCGGGCGAGCCCGAAGGCATCTACGACGAACGGACGGCCGCGGCGGTTGAGCGGTTCCAGCGCGACGAGCGGCTGACGCCGACGGGTACGATCAGCGGGCGTACCGCGTTCTTGCTGATGGACAGGCTGCGGACGAAGCTGCGGGAGGAAGATCCGCAGCTGCGGGAAGCGGTGCGGACGCTTCGCGGGATGATGGAAGACGGGGAGTAGCGGGGAGAAGCGGGTTGGCGGGTTGCGCGCCATCCCGCTTTTTTGTCTGGGGAGCCCGGAGCTACGGGCCGGCCGATTCCCCGAATCCGGACAGATCACCGTCTCCGGGCTTCTCCGCGCCTCCGGTCTTGTCTTCGCCGCCGAACAGCTCCGCCTCCTTCACCCAGCGCGTGCCCTGCCGCGTGACGACCATGATCCAGTCGCGCCACCGCTCCAGCGCCGTCGCCTCGGACGCGTCGAGCGGCCGCGGGGCGGGCAACGCGTCGAGCGGCGACAGATACAGCGTCATATCCGGCTTCAGGTTCACCGGGATGCCGCCGAGCGGCTCGAACGCGCCGGACGGCGAGCGGCCGGCCCAGGTCCAGCGCGGACCGTCGGGCGTCGCGATCTCCGCCCATCCGCCCTTCACGCGGAGCAGCCGATACCGACCGGGCCAGAGCGTGCCGAGCTTCGCCGAGCCGAAATCGGGCCAGCGCCAGGCCGGCTGCGCCGCGATCAGCCGGATCTCGCCTCCGGCCGGCGCGGCGTTCTGCCGCCCGAGCCACAGATTGTACGCTTCCCCGGCGAGCATCCAGCCCGTGTCGCGGTGCTGTTGCCAGATGCGCTCCCATTCGGACAGCGGCACGTTCGTCTCGCCGGCCCGACGGCCGAGTTCGGGCGTCAGACCCGGACGGCCGAACGTCTGGATGAACCAGTCCGTGTACCCGCCGCCGGACGGATTCGGCTCGGGCTTCACGAGCCGGTATCCGGTCATCTCCGCGTACCGGGCCGCGATGGCGCGGTCCCGGGCGAGATGCTCGGGCTTCGTGTGAAAGTTCCAGTAGACGATCTCGCCCGACGAATGGTACGCGACGGCGATCTCCGGATTTGTCCGCTCCGTCGCCTCCGCCATGGCCCGCGCTTCCTTCGCCGCAAGCGGCGCCTTCCCCTTGTAGTTCATGTAGTGCGGTCCGGGCGCCGGATCGCGGATGTTGTCCCAGTCCGCCGGGTACTGCCGGTTCAGATCGACGCCCTTCGCGTTCGCCTTCCACCGCCTGAAGTCGACGCTGCCGCCGTTCATCACGATCAGTTCGCCGTGCATCTCCTCCGGAAAAGCCGACAGCCCGGACTGCTGCAGCGTGACGCCGTCGGGATTGACCATCGGCACGAACCGGAACGTGACGCGGTGCAGCAGATCGCGCACCGGAACGCCGTTCCAGGACTCGTCCATCGCATACGCCTCGGCATACCGCTCCAGCATGGCCATGATCAGCACGGTTGTGATCCATTCGCGGGCGTGATGGGAGCCGTTCATCAGGATATAGGCTTCACCGAGGCCGAGGTCGACCGCCGGGATGTCGCGCCCATACTCGCTCTCGCCGACGCTGTGCAGCCGGATCAGCCCCGGATGGCGCTCCGCCAGCTTCTGCAGATCGCGCAACATGATGTCATACGTATAGACCTGCTTCGGATTGACGATGCCGCCCGCCTCCGCGGCGGACGATGAAGCCGAAGCGGGTTTCGCGGCAGCCGCGGGCAGCGCGGCCAGCAGCGCTCCCAGCAGAACCGCCGTCAACCCAATCCCCTGCAAACGCAACAATGCCGAAGAACCCCGTTTCCTTCCGAAGTGTTGACCGCAAGGCGCGTTCCCGAACGTCCGGGCCGCGGCTCCGGCTTAACCACACTTCGACATCCATCGGCGAAATCCTTCGGCATCATACCCATTCGTGACAGAAATCGTGCACCGTTCGAAGATCGAGCTACTGCAACGTCAGAATCTCCGGCCCGTCCGCCGTAATGGCGACGACATGCTCGTACTGGGCCGCCAGCTTGCCGTCCAGCGTGCGCGCAGTCCAGCCGTCTTCGTCGATCGTCATGTAATGGGTGCCCTCCGTGAGCATCGGCTCGATCGTGAACACCATGCCCTCCTTCAGGCGCAGCCCCTTGCCCGGCTTGCCGGCGTGAATGAAGCTCGGCTCTTCGTGCAGGTTCCGGCCGATGCCGTGGGCCAGCAGATCGCGCACGACGCCGTAGCCGTGGCTTTCGGCATGGGTCTGGATGGCGTGGGCGATGTCGCCCAGCCGGTTACCGACCTTCGCTTGCGCGATGCCGAGCTCGAGGCACTCCCGCGTCACCCGCATGAGCCGCTCGGCTTCGGGCGAGACGCGGCCGACGGCGTAGGTCCACGCCGAATCGCCGAGCCAGCCGTCCAGTTCCGCGACGGTGTCGATCGTGACGATGTCGCCCTCCTTCAGCGGCTCATCGCTCGGAAAACCGTGCGCGATCACATCGTTGACCGAAGCGCAAGTGGCGTAAGGATATCCTCTGTACCCGATTTGATAAGGCCTGGCGTCATGCTCCGCCATGACTTCTTCGACCAGACGGTTGATCTCCATCGTCGTCACGCCCGGCCGGATCATGCGCGCGATCCGGCGATGGCATTCCGCCACGACCTGACCCGCCCGGCGCATCGCCTCGATATCCCGTTTGCTTTTCAACTCGATCATGTTGTACATCGTCCTTTCCCCGTTGTCGGAATCCGGCGTGCGGCCGAATCACGCTCCGTCTGCCATTGTTCCGCGAGAAACGCCTTTCCATGAACACTTTATCACAATTCGCCGTCCGGTGTGCGTTCAGCCTGGCGGGTTCTCCGTAATCCTAACAAAACGCATCAGGTGTTAGGTGGAATCATAACGAGATATCCAAGTAAATTCAAAACAAAGATGCAATAAACCATAAAATTTTCATAACAAATTATAGGTTTGGTTGCAGGAATTTTTGATTTGTTGGCAAATACTTTTGGCAGTATGGTGTCGAATTGCCGGAATTTCGGCCTGTTTTCGCCGATTGTTGCCGAAAGAAAACGTCGTGGAGTTTGCTCATCATCCGGGGGGAGGCAAAAATGAAGGTGATCATGCAAGCGCTTACCAAGGGGTTGGGCGTGTTGGGGTATGCGTTCAGTTTCCGGTCGGTCGGATCAAAACTGTTTTTGATCTTCCTGCTGACCATCGGGGCGTTCGCGTCGGCCGTCGGGCTGTACGCCTACAACACCAGCAAATCGCTGATCAAGGACGAGGTCGGCCGATTCTCGACGGTGGCGACGATCGAGGCGGCGGACAAGCTCAAGATGATCTACCAGACGTACGAGCGGTTCTCGCTGCGGCTCATGCTCGAACAGCAGTTCCGGGACGCGCTGAAGGCGTACGAGGAAGAAGAAGATCCGTTCGAGGTCGAGGGGCGGCTGAAGGAATACAACGCGCTGCTGCAGACCGCCCAGAACACGGAGAAGCACATCAAGTCCATCAAGATCATTCTGCCGGAAGGGAAGCTGCTGACCTCCGTCGGTTCGGTGCTCATGGATTCGTCGGAGCTGGTCGGCAGCGAGAAGAACCGGACCCGGGACCACAACTTCGACTACAACGAGTTCGGGTGGTTCAATGACGCCATGGCGGCGGACGGGGCCGTCATCTGGATCCCGACGCATCCGGCAGGCATCGTCGAAGACGGCGTCAACAAGCCGTCGTTCGGGCTGGCGCGTCTCGTGAAGCATCAAGTCACGGGCCAACCCTACTACGTGCTGCTCGTGGAAGTGCATTACGCGGCGATCGAGGAGCAGCTCCGGACGATGGCCCTCGGCGCGGGTTCGTCCAAGCTGGTCGTAAACGGCGCCGGACAGGTCATTTATTCCGACAATAGGGATGAAGTGACGCTTCCCTCGAAGATCGGCTACCCGATCCGGGAGGGCGAGCTGAACGGATCGTTCGAGACGGAGCTGGACGGCGTGCCCCAACTGGTCTCCTACGCCCGGTCCTTCGAAAACAACGACTGGGTCGTGATCACGTCGGTGCCCGTCGAGCAGCTTACGGCCAATGCTTCCATCATTCTGCGGGCGCTCGTCGTCGTGCTGGCCGCGGGCCTCGCGGTCGCCGTGCTGATCGGCGTGTACATGGTCGTGTCGTTCGGTCTGCCGCTCGGACGGATGCGGCAGTTGATGGCGCAAGGCGAGCAGGGCGATCTGACCGTCCGGTCGAATTTGCGGCGAAGGGACGAGATCGGGCAGCTCAGCGCCAGCTTCAACAACATGATGGAGCAAATTACGTTGCTGGTGAGACAGGCGGGCGAATCGGCGGCGCAGGTGATGCGGCACGCCGGGGAAGTGAACGCGGTCACCCGGGAGAACGCGCAGATCGCGCAGGAAGTGGCCAGGGCGATGGATGAAATCGCGAAGGGTTCGTCGGATCTGGCCGCCCAGGCGGACGAGAGCCACGGGCATGCCGGCGTGATCGCCGTCCAGATGGACAACACCGTGGCGGCCTACGAGCGGATGAGCGAGACGGCGCAGCAGGTGCTCGAGCTCGCGGACAGGGGCGCCTCCAACATGGCCGAGCTGGTGGAGAAGACGAAGGAATCGGAAGAGAAGACGCAGATCATGTTCGGCAAGGTCGATGCGCTCAAGGAGAGCATCATGTCCATCCGGAACATCCTCGGCATGCTGAACAGCATCACGAGCCAGACGAACATCCTCTCGCTGAACGCGTCGATCGAGGCGGCGCGCGCGGGGGAAGCCGGCAAGGGCTTCATGGTCGTCGCCGGCGAAATCCGCAAGCTGGCCGACCAGACGCGCGAGGCGCTCGGCGTCGTCGGCGACATCACGGAGCGGATCGAAGCCGAGGCCGACGAGACAATTCGGGTGATCGGGGAAGTCCGCCCGGTCTACGAGCGGCAGCTTGCAGCCGTCGACCTGACCGACCGGATGCTGGGCGAAGTGCGGGACAAAATGGACCGGATGTTCGAGCAACTGCAGGAGGTGACCGCATCGGTCGACCGGCTGCGCGAGTCGCAGCGGAAGATCGTCGCCTCGATAACGAACGTCAGCGCCGTGGCCGAAGAGTCGTCCGCGACGACGGAAGAGGTCGCGTCGCTCACGTCGGAGCAGCTCAGGGGGTCCGACCGGCTGCTCCGGCTGTCGGATGAATTGAAGTCGCTCTCCGAATCGATGGAGCAGTCGCTGAACAAGTTCACCATCTGACCGGTCCGGCAAGAAGTTATGATCGGGGTATCGATCTTGCATTCTTGTTATGTCGGCCTCTCCCCCCTGCCGCTACAATGGAAGCAGAACCGCAGCGAGCGCGGATTGGACACCAAAGCATGCGGTAGCTCAAAAACGAACAGGGGGATATCGCTCATGGCCATTTGGGGATCGTACCGAATCAGGTTGCAGCCTGCCGGCTCCCGGTCCGGAAACGGGGACGCTGCGAGGAACGGGTCGGTCAGCGATATTTGGAACCGGCATGTGGCGGAATCCGACGGAAACGGGCTGCCCCGTGCCGAGGATATCGCCGTGCTGGCCGCCATGGGATACCGCGCCTTTCAGTTCGAACTGCTGTGGCCGGCGGTTCTGCGGACCGACGGGACGCCGAACGAGGAAGGCATCCGGCGCTGCCTGGGCTTGATCGGAACGATACGCCAATACGGCATGACGCCGATCATCGCGGCCTGCCGCTGGCAGCGGCCGCTCTGGATGCGCGCCGGCGGCAAATGGGTGAACGTGAAATCAAGTTCGCGATACCAGACGTACATGTCGCTTCTATACGGCCGCTTCGGGGGTGACGCGGTCATCCGCACCCGCTCGAGCGAGCCGTGGGATGCGGCCGCGCGGGAGCTCATGTGGCTGCGCGCCCTGGACCGGAACCCGGCCGAGGCGATGGCCGGCCGCTACCGGATCGAGGCCGCCGAAGGCAGTCTCGCCTGACCGCCGCAAGCCGCTTCCGACATGCGACCGGCTCCGCTCGATGAGCGGAGCCGGTTTTCGTGTCGGCGCAACCTTGCTCATGGCCGCAGTTCCGACAGCAGCGCCTCCGGTTCGCGGAGCGGCACGGCGAGGCCGACCCTTCGCGTCTCGTCCCCGCGTTCCATCGCGGTCACGGCATAGATGACGGCGATGGCGCGGCCGTGTTCGTTGATGACCGGGCTGCCGCTGTTGCCCGGGTGAATCGGCGCGTCGACTGCCATCACCCGATCGCTTCCGTCCCCAAGCAGCAGCGTCCCCGCAATCTCGCCCTCGACCGCGATCTGCTTCAGCGCAAGCGGATTGCCGATCACATAGACGCGGTCCCCCGGGGACCATCCGCGCTCCCGCTCGATTTCGATGGCGGGCAGCGCCTCTCCTTCGCCGTCCACCCGCAGCACGGCCAGATCCAGATCCGGATCGAACCCGGCGACGTCCGCGGCGAACCGCTTGCCGATGCCGGAAAACTCCACGATGATGTATGCGGCGCCGTCGATGACGTGATAATTGGTGACGATGTAACCGTCCGACACATGGAAGCCCGATCCTTTGCCGTTATCCGTGCCGACCTGGACGACGGCTTCCTTGAGCCGCCGCACGTCCTCGCGGCCGGAAAGCTCCCGCGACTGGGAAAGCAGCGGAAGCGTCTGCAGATTGAAGAGACGGGGCAGGAACGCCAGGGCATTGGCGATCAGGGCGAGGACGACAAGTACGATGACGAAGTTCCGGATCCAGGTGCGCCGCGGCGGAAGCTCATCGCCGTCGATGTCGTCCCCTGCCTCATCCCCGTCGATACGATCTTCCGCCCCTTCCGCGCCGTCCGACCCGTCCGCCCCGCCGTCGCGGTCCGCATTCGTCCCCGTCAACCCGAGCCGCGCTGCTTCTTCGTCAGCCGGCATCGACATCCCGTCCGAACGCGCGGTGTCCTCTCCGCGATCGGCTTCATGTCCCGCATCCTTCGGGACATGCTCTTCACGGTCACGGTATTCCCGGCTCAAGCCGGCACCCCCTCGGTCATCCTTCCGCCCGGTCCCGGTACTCCTGCGGCGTCAGCCCGGAATATTCCTTGAACAGCTTGATGAAATAATGCGCGTTGGAGTAGCCGAGCATCGCGGTGATTTCGTAGATTTTCAGCTTCGTGTTGCGCAGCAGATGCGTGGCCTGTTCCATCCGCCTGCGATAGATCGTGTCGCTGACGCTCTGGCCCGTCTCCTGCTTGTACACCTTCGACAAATAGACCGGGTGCAGCGACACGTGTTGCGCGATCGCCTGAAGCGTCACCGAGTCCAGGTGGGCGTCGATAAAGTCGTGCACCTGCCGGACGAGCTGCCTGCGCGTATCGTTCATTTCCGCTTCGAGCCGTCTCCGGATCCGGGTCACGAGCTCCGCGGCCCATTCCTTGAGCTGCGCCGCGTCCATCGCCGGATCCCGGTCGGCCAGATCGTCGCCCGCCAGATCGGCGAGCATCTTGCCGTTCTTGTGCGCGATAAAGTAGCAGGCGGCGAGCAGCTGGCTGTGGATCTCGCGCAGATGCTCGGCGGTGTCGATGCGCCTGGACGCCAGCTCGGCGAACACCGAATCGAGCTTCTCCAGCGCGTTCTCCCACTGGCCGGATTCGAACAGCTGCATTAACGACGGCGGCTCGTAAAGCCGCGTCAGGGCGGCGACGTCCCCGGGATCGTCGTCCCGGTCCATCGTCATGAAGAAGCCGTGCTCGCTGCCGATGTAACGGCGCAGCAAACCGAGCGACGATTGGTAGAGCGCCGGGAGATCGTCCGGCAGCACGCCCGACCGGCTGATGACGACGGAGATGCGGCCGCGCAGATAATGCTCGACATTCCGCTGCAATTCCTCCGCCAGCAGGGTGATCCTGGCGTAGGCGCCGCCGTCCCCGCCGTTCCCTCCGCCTTCCGCTCCGCCCGCCGGCTTCACCGCGTACACGAGATGGCCGAGCTCGTCCTTGCAGTTCCACAGCGCGAAGTCTTCGGCGTACAGTTCGCGCGCGATGTTGTCGATCGCGTATTCGAACAGGAACATGTCATAGGCGGAGAACGAATGGAATCCTTCGAGCCGCATGGTGAGCAGCACGACCTGCGAGCCCTCCTCGAAAGGGAGCTGGAACTTCGCAAGCTGGCTGGCGAGACGGTCGCGGGAGATTTTTTTGCCCTGGATGAGATCGCGGAGCAGGTTGTTGCGCAGGAGCGGCAGATGCTCCTCGAAAATGCTGACCGCCCGCTCGTACGACGCAATCTCCTGCCATTCGCTCCGGATCGTCCGGATGACGTGCTCGAGCTTCCGCATGAAATCCTCGTCGCTGATCGGCTTCGTCAAATAGTCCGACACGCCGATCTCGAGCGCCTGTTGGGCGTAGCCGAATTCCGCGTATCCGGACAGCAGGATCACCTTCGTCTGCTTCCAGCGCTTCCGGATCGCGGCCGCGAGCTCCAGGCCGGACATGCCGGGCATCGTGATGTCCGTCACGACGATGTCGATCGGCCGCTGCCCGAGGATGTCGAGCGCCTCCGCTCCGGAGTAGGCCTTGAACACCGCCTCGATGCCGAGCCGGTCCCAGTCGATCGTCATCGCCAGATCGTCCACGGCGAACGGTTCGTCGTCAACGAGCAGAATCATCATGTCCGGCATCCTCCTGCATGCGGGATTCGCAGCGCAGCGTGACCGTCGTGCCTTCGCCCGCCTTCGAGTCGATCTCAAGCACCGCGCCCGGCCCGAACTTCTGCACGAAGCGCTGCTTCACGTTCCAGACGCCGTAGCCCGAATTCTCGGACTTCGGACCCCGGAGCTGCCCGCGAAGCTTCGCCAGCGCCTCGGGCGTCATGCCGACGCCGTCGTCTTCGACCGCAAGCGCGAATCCCCCGTCCGGCAGCGCGCGGCCCGTGACGCGCAGCTTGCCCCGCCCGGCTTTCGGCTCGATGCCGTGCAGGACGGCGTTCTCGACGAGCGGCTGCAGGAGCAGGCGGGGAATTTCGAGATCCAGCAGCTCCCCGGCCACGTCGACGGCATAATCGATGTTCGGCTTGCGCAGGTTCAGGATCGACACATAGTTGCGGATCAGGTCGAGCTCGCTCCGGAGCGGGACCATGTCCTTCTCCGTCCGGGTCATGTAGCGGTAGTACTCGCCCAGGCTGAGCGCCATCGCCTCGACGGATTCGGTGTCGCCGACGCGCGCCTTGCTTTTGATGAAGAACAGGCAGTTGTACAGGAAATGCGGGTTGATCTGCGACTGGAGCTGCTTGAACTCCGCTTCCTTCGCGCGAAGCTGCTCGGTCAGCACCTTGTCGATCAGATCCCCGACCCGCTTCGCCATCTCGTTGAACCCTTCCGTGAGCAGGCGGAACTCCCTCGTCGGCACGAAGCCGATGCGCACGCCGTAATCGCCCTCCTTGAAGCGGGCCAGGCTGTTGACCAGCTTCCGGATCGGAAGCTGCACGTTCCGGTACAGCTCGAACGCGAACGCCACGCCGAGGCACAGCAGCACGGCCGTCGCGCCCGCGAACAGCGTCGTGCTCTTGCGGATCGGCTGCAGGATGCGCTCGAGCGGGGTGTACTCGATCAGCACCCAGCCGTCGAGCACGGTCGGCAGCGCGTTGACCAGATAGGACATGCCGTTCGCTTCCGTCGTCATCGTCATGCCGTCTCCGATGCTCCGTCCCCAGAGATGCCCGGCCATCCGGATCGCCGTCACGCTGTCCGTATTGTAGTCGAAGATGAACCGTCCCGACGGATGGTACAGGTACGGACGGCTCTGCCCCTCGTAGGAGGCGAGCAGCTTCCGGATGTTCTCGGACGGGAAGGACAGGATGACGCTCACGTCGCCCGCCGCTTCCCGGTCCGGCACGTAGAGGATGAACTCGCCGGTCAGCATGTCGAAGTTCCACTGGTCCGGCTTGAGCGCGTTGAAATCGTATTCGGGCTTGAGGGCGCGATAGGTGTCCGAGGACATGACGTCGCCCGTCTGCGGGAAATACACCGTGAGCGTGTTCGTCCATGCGCTGGCGGTGCTCTGCAGCTTCAGCTTCTCCGTGATCGTCATCTTCAGCCGGTTGCGGTCGACCAGATGCTCGATCTCCGGCAGGATCGCATAGTCGCGCACGCTCTGGTCCTGCAGCAGATTGTAGGCGTTCAGGGTGAGCTGGTCGATGTCGTTCTCCAGCCGGTCGTTCAGGAACTTGAGCTGGTTGAGGCGCGAAGTCTCCAGCTCCCGCTGCACGGCGTCGATGGATGTGGCGACCGTGTAGCCGTAGAGCCCCGCAATGGCGAGCAGCAGCAAGGCCAGAAACGTCACCATTTTGGTGAAAAGGCTCCACTTCCGCGTCACGTCCGGGTTCCTCCCTGCGCTGTCCACTCTTCTTACGTCCAGTGTACACAAAAATGGATTCGCCGTCGCGATGGTTCGAGCATTTTTTGCGACAATCGGCTAAAATGGAGACAGAATGCGATCGACGCGGTGTCGGGGAGGTATGGCGCTTGATTCGGATCCGGACTTTGCTGCTTGGGACGATCGTCCTGCTGGCGCTGCTCGCCGCGGCCTGCACTTCGCGGCCGGAAGGAGAAAACGGGGAGACGGCGGAACAGGCGGAGCGGGTTTCCGAAGAGCCCTACGTCATGACGACAGTCGGCGCCATCACGCCCGACATGGTGTTCAAGTACGGCGAGACGCTCGAGAACAACGTCCATCTCCGGTGGGCCGAGCAGCGGCTCGGGATCCGGATTCAATATCTGTGGACCGTGCCGTCCAGCCAGTTCGACACGAAGATGCGGCTTGAGCTGGCGGCCAAGCGGGACGTGCCGGACGTCATCGCGACGCGCAGCACGATCATCCAGGAGCTGATCGACTCCGGAGAGTTCCGGGAGGTCGGCTCGCTGTTCGACATGTACGCCTCCGCGACATGGAAGAAGGCGATGAACGAGAACCGCGACGTCTGGGAAGCGTTCACGCGGGACGGCCAGCGGTACGCGATCCCGATCCTCGACTACGAATACCACTCCGACCCGGTGCTGTGGATCCGGACCGACTGGCTCCGGCAGGTCGGGATGGAGCCGCCGGAGACGCTCGACGAGCTCGAGGCGGTGATGCGCGCCTTCACCTTCGGCGACCCCGACGGCAACGGCCGACACGACACGGCGGCGCTGGCGACGGCGCTCGGGACCGGCGTCAGCGCGCGGGTCGGCGATTCGACCTGGATCTTCGGCATGTTCGGCACCGTGCCCGCCCAGTGGAACATCGGCGAGGACGGCCGGCTCGTCTACGGGTCGGTGCATCCGGGCGCCAAGCGGGCGCTCGCGGTCATGCGCGACTGGCTCGCGCAGGGGTTCATTCCGGCCGAGGCGGAACTGATGGACGGCACGGCGGCCCAGGAAGCGTTCATCCAGGGCAAGGTCGGCATGATCGCCGGACCGCACTGGATGGTCTACTGGCCGTTCGGCGACATGACGGGCGCCGAGTTCCGCGCGATCCCGCTGCCCGCCGGGCCGGACGGGCATGTCGCGCGGCGCGGCTCGCTGCCGCGCAACGGCGCCATCCTGATCAGCAAACGGATGGAGAAGCCCGAGTATTTCTTCAAGTACCAGAACTTCCTGTTCGACACCTACGCGCTGCGCGAGGGCGAGCTGAAATACGGTCTGGCGGAGAACTACGACTGGTCGTACGCCGACGGACGCCCGACGACGGACCCGCGGCGCGTGCCGGGCGGATACGTGCGCGTGGCCAACTATACGCTCACGTACGACGGCGCCCGGATTCCGTCGCGCTGGCGGACGGAGGGCCAGCCGAACACGGTGGAGGTGCTGCTGGCGCAGAAGGACGCCTCCTGGATCGACCAGTACCAGGGCGCGCCGACGCCGACGCAGCGCGAGAAGGGCGAACTGCTGCGGAAGCTCGAGGAGGAGACGTTCCGGCAGATCATCTACGGCCGGCTGCCGCTGGACGCGTTCGATGATTTCGTGAACCGCTGGACGGAGCACGGCGGACGGCGGATCACGGAGGAAGTGAACGCGTGGCGGGACGGGCGGCAGCCCTGACGGCACCCCATGGGGCGGCGGACGGACGGCGAGGAGGCGAACCATGAGCCAGCATATCCGCGATATGCTGCGGCAGATCGGACTGTTCAGGGATTTGGCGGAGGGCGAGATGGATCAGCTCGCGTCGATCGCCCTGCGCCGGTCGTTCGGCAAGAAGGAGATCGTATTCACGGAGGGGACCGAGGTCGAGGCGATCTATTTTGTCGGCAGCGGTCTCGTCAAGACGTTCAAGACGGACGAAACCGGCCGGGAGCGGATCGTCTCCATTCTGAAGGAAGGCGAAATGTTTCCGCACACGGTGCTGTTCAGCGGGCAGCCGTATCCCGCCTCGGCCGAGACGATCGTGCCGTCCGTGCTGCTCGCGCTGCCGCTCCGTTCGTTCGAGGTTTTCCTGGAGCGGCATCCGGCGCCGGCCTTCCGGCTCATCCGCGGCATGAGCGACAAGATCGTCGAGCTCCAGAAGCGGCTGCAGGAGGCGGGCGCGTTCGACGCGCATGACCGCGGGCTGCGCTTTCTGGCCGACCTGGCGGAGCACGTCGGCGAGCGGCGCGGCGGCGCGATCCATATCCGGCTCCCGCTGACGCATCAGGATATCGCAAGCGCGATCGGCACGTCCCGCGAGACGGTGAGCCGGCTGCTCAACCGGCTCAAGCGGGAAGGCATCCTCGAAGCCCGCCGCAACGGCATCGTGATCCGCGATCCGGAGGCGCTGCGGCGGGAGATCGGCGCGGCGGACGGGCGGAACTAGCGGGCGGTTCGGCGGCCGTCCCGGCGGCGGTCCGCGCTTCGGACGGCCGCTTTTGCCCCGCTGTCAGCCGCTTCGCCGCCAGGCCCCCGGCGTTGTCCCCGTCAGCGCCCTGAATACCCGGTGAAAATGGGGCAGGCTGTCGAACCCGCACCGCTCCGCCACTTCCCCCACGCTGCGGTCCGTTCTCCTGAGCATTTCCTTCGCCATCATGATCCGCTTCGCGTTCACGAAATCCGTCACGCTCATGCCCGTGTGCCGCTTGAATACCCGGGCGAAATGGGCGGCGGATACGCCCGCCCGGGCGGCGAGCCCGGACAGGCTGCCTGCGGCCTCCGGCTTCGCGTTGATCGCGCGCAGCGCCTCCCGCAGCCAGGCGGGGCCGATGCCGCTGCCCGGAGAGCCGTCGCGCTCCGGCAGCAAATGCCGGTTGAGCAGGAGCAGCAGCCGGCACAGCGCGAGCCGGACGGCTTCGCGGTATCCGGGCCGCGCTTCGGCCAGCTCCCCGTGGATCTCCTCCAGCAGCGCCTCGATCTGCGCCCGGAGCGGCTCCGGCGGCACGAGCCGGCAGCGGCGGGCGCGGCGCGCCTGTTCGAAGCAGCCCAGCGGCGCATATGTGCCGTCCGGCACGGCAGGCTCGACGAACGCCGGCGCGAAGAAGACCGCCGTGGACACGATCGGGTCGGTGGCGGCGGGGAAGGCGCGGTGGATCGTGCCGCCGGGGATGAGGAACAGGTCGCCCGGCGCCTTTTCGTACAGGGTGTCGTCGATGAAAAACGTCCCGCGTCCACCGTGGACAAAGACGATCTCGCACCGGTCGTGCAGATGGTCGGGCAGTTCGAACTGCGGGTATTTCGTCGCGCGGTGCACCATTTCGAACGGAAAAGCGGGATCGCCGAAGAACGGCTTGCGGAACGGTCTCATGCGGCATCCTCCTATCTTCGCTTGCTCCCAGAATATCAAAATCGGATACAATCCTGCAATTTCAGACTATTCCATGACCTGATCGAAGGGGATACAATGGGGGCGAAATGCCCCTGAGCGAAGGGGATAGAATCGAAAAGGCTTCGGGCGAGGATGGAGGGCCGGGGATGCGGACATTGAATCGGGAAACGGCGAAAGCCGTTGCGGGCGCGGATGCGCCGATCCATGCGCCGGTGAAGGTGCTTCAGATCGGCGAGGGCAATTTCCTGCGGGCGTTCGTCGACTGGATGCTGCATGCGAGCCGGTCGAAGGGGCTGTTCGACGGCGCGGTCGCCGTCGTGCAGCCGCGGCCGGCCGGAAGGGCGAAGATCGAACGGCTCGCCGCGCAGGACGGGCTGTTCACGGTGGTGACGCGCGGTCTCGAGAACGGCGAGCCGGTCGAACGGCGGGAGATCGTCTCGATTATCGCGGAAGCTTTTGACCCTTATGCGGAGTGGGAGCGATTTGTCGCGCTGGCGCGCGGGCCGGAGCTGCGCTTCATCGTCTCGAACACGACGGAGGCGGGGCTCCGCTACGAGCACGAGCCGCTCGGCGACGGGCCGATCGCCTCGTTCCCGGGCAAGGTCGCCCGTCTGCTCTACGAGCGGTGGCGGGCGTTCGACGGGGACCCGCGGCGCGGCCTCGTCCTGCTGCCCTGCGAGCTGATCGAGCGGAACGGCGACGCGCTGCGGGACGCCGTGCTGCGTCACGCGGACGACTGGGGCTGGCCGGAGGCGTTCCGGGACTGGGTCCGCCGGCACAACCGGTTCCTGAACACGCTGGTGGACCGGATCGTGACCGGCTATCCGGAGTCCGAACAGGCGGAGCGCTGGTTCGCGGAATGGGGGTACCGGGACGCGATGCTGACGACCGCCGAGCCGTACCATCTGTGGGCGATCGAGGGCCCGCCGGAGCTGGATGACGAGCTGGGTCTCCGGAAGGCGGGGCTCAACGTCCATTACACCGACGATCTCGCCGTCTACCGCGAGCGGAAGGTGCGCATCCTGAACGGCGCGCACACCTGGATGGCGCCGGCCGGCCTGCTGCGCGGCGCGCGGACGGTGCGGGAGGCGCTGGAGCATCCCGCGCTCGGGCCGGCGGTGCGCGAGGCGGTCTACGGCGAGATCGTGCCGACGATGGCCGGCGCGGAAGGAGAACTTGAGGCCTACGCCGATTCGGTGTTCGAACGGTTCGCGAACCCGTACATCCGCCACCGGCTGGCGGACATCGCGATGAACAGCCTGAGCAAGTTCCGGGTGCGGCTCTTGCCGTCGCTCGCCTGGTACGCGGAGCGCGGCCTGCCGGTTCCCCCTAGGCTGGCGGAAGGGCTGGCCGGATTGCTGCGATATTGCAAGGTCAGGCCGGACGGCAGCGACGGCTATGTGACGCAGGCGTTGGACGGTACGCCCATCGAGGTACGGGACGATGCGGAGCTTCTTGCAGTCGCCGCGGAACATTGGCGGGTTGCGGGCGGCGGAGGCGAGGGAGACGGGAACGGAGACGGGGACGTGAACGGGAACGTGACCGGGAACGGGAACGGCGTCCTGACCGCGGTGCGCGGGCTGCTCGCGGACGAGCGGCTGTGGGGGCGCGACCTGTCCGGATGGCCGGGGCTGGCGGAATCGGCGGCCGCCATCATCGAGAACTGGGAAAGGGGCGTGACGCTATGAACGGCTGGATCCGGCTGCACCCCGCCGATCATGTCGTGACGGCGCTCCGGCCGTGGGCTGCGGGCGAGACGCTGGAGCTGGAGGACGGCACGCGGCTGGTCCTGAAGGAAGACGTTCCGCGCGGGCACAAGATTTTGACCCGGCCGGTGAAGAAGGACGAAGACATTCTCAAGTTCGGCTATTCGATCGGCAAGGCGAAGGCGGATCTGGAGCCGGGCGTGTGGGCGCATACGCACAATCTGCGCACGGGCCTCGGCGGGCTGCTCGAGTACCGGTACGAACCCGTCCCGCCCGCGCCGCCGGCGGAGCCGCTCGCGCGGAAGACGTTCCGGGGATACGTGCGGGAGAACGGCGAGGTCGGCATCCGCAACGAGCTGTGGATCATCAATACGGTCGGCTGCATCAACAAGATGTGCGAATCGCTCGCCCGGCAGGCCGGCGCGCGGTACGCCGGACTCGTCGACGGCGTCCACCATTTCGCGCATCCTTACGGATGTTCGCAGCTCGGCGACGACCTGAAATACACGCAGCGGCTGCTCGCCTCGCTCGTCCATCATCCGAACGCGGGCGGCGTGCTCGTCGTCGGGCTCGGCTGCGAGAACAACCGGCTCGAGCTCTTCCGCGAAGCGATCGGCGAGATCGATCCGCGCCGCATCCGGTTCATGAACGTCCAGGACGAGGAGGACGAGCTGGAGCGCGGGCTCAGTCTGCTCGGCGAGCTGGCCGAATACGCCGCTTCCTTCAAGCGCGAGCCCGTGCCCGTCTCGAAGCTGAAGATCGGGCTGAAATGCGGCGGCTCCGACGGGCTGTCCGGCATCACGGCGAACCCGCTCGTCGGCGCGGCGGCCGACCGGCTCATCGCCAGCGGCGGCGCGGCGATTCTGACGGAAGTGCCCGAGATGTTCGGCGCGGAGACGATCCTGATGAACCGGGCGTGCGACGAGCGGGTGTTCGGGCGAATCGTGTCGCTGGTCAACGATTTCAAGCAATATTTCATCCGGCACGGCCAGGAGATCTACGAGAACCCGTCGCCCGGCAACAAGGACGGCGGCATCACGACCCTCGAGGAAAAATCGCTCGGCTGCACGCAAAAGGGCGGCTCCTCCACCGTCGTCGACGTCATCCCCTACGGCGGGCGGGTGACGAAGCCGGGCCTCAGCCTGCTCGAGGCGCCGGGCAACGATCAGGTGTCGGTGACGGCGCTGGCCGCGGCCGGCGCGCAGATGGTGCTGTTCACGACCGGGCGCGGCACGCCGTTCGGCGGACCGGCGCCGACGGTGAAGATCTCGACGAACAGCGAACTGGCGGAGCGGAAGAAGAACTGGATCGATTTCGACGCGGGGAGGCTGCTCGCGGACCGGACGATGCCGGAGCTCGTCGCGGAGCTGTGGAACCTGCTGCTCGCCGTCGCTTCCGGCGAAGCGGCCACACGGAACGAGTTGAACGGCTTCCGCGAGATCGCGATCTTCAAGGACGGGGTCGTGCTGTAGCGAAACAGGCGCAAACATGCGCCTGTTTCGGTTGCCGGGCAGCCGGAATCCTCCGTTCTGTGCATGTACGCACCAGATTCGCATGGTTTTTGCGAAGGCGCACCTTGACAGGTGCGTTTTTGCATTCATGCATGACTTCCGGATGAAGCAAACAAAATCAGGCGCATTGTTGCGCTGCCCGGGAAAACCGTGTCAAACGCGCGCCGGCTCGAGCTCCGCGCGTTCGATGCGCCGCGGGTAGGCGACCTGGATGCCGCCCGCCTTCAGTTCATGGAGCAGTGTCTTGCGGATCTCCTTGCACGCCGTCCAATAGTGCTGGTCGTTCACGAGGCTGACGATGGTATATTTCGCGCCGAGCGCCTGGTTCTCGACGTCGGTGATGCCGTAAAGCTGCGGCGGCTCGATCGCTTCCCCTTCCTCGTTCCGCAGGAAGAGGTGGGGCATGTCCCGCTGCAGACGCGCCGACATCCGGTTCACCGCCGCTTCGACGTCTGCCGGATCGGTCTCGTAGGCGACGGTGATGTTGATGATCGCCCGCATCCGCTCGCGGTTGTAGTTTTCGCTGATCCGGATCTCCGAGTTCTGGATGACGACGACATGCTGCGCCCAGGTGCGGATCTTCGTGGCTCGGAGGCCGACGCTGACCACGGTGCCACGAATCTGGCCGCCGTTGATCGACACGTAGTCGCCGACAGAGAACTGGTCTTCGAAGATGATGAAGAAACCGGTGATCAGGTCCTTGACGAGCGTCTGCGCGCCGAATCCGACGGCCAGCCCGACGACTCCCGCCCCTGCGATGATCGGTCCGATGTTGACGCCGACCGTGCTGAGTCCGGTCAGGACGGCGATGATGAATACGGCGTACCGCGTGAACGACATCAGCAGGGACTCGAGTGTTTTGCGCTGCTTGGGGTCCAGCTTCGTAAGCGCGAATACGCGGGACACGACGATTTTGCGCAGGCGGAGGGTCAGCCAGGTGAGGATGACGATCAGCAGGATATGGCCCAGCTTCTGCAACGCGTTGATTGCGAGAGGCTCCCAATACCACCACGTCAAATAATCCCCGAATTCCGGTCCGATCCAACGTTGCACGCGACCACCTCCGATATGGCTGCTTGATCGCCTCAAGATTATCAATCCTGTCGGAATCCGTCAAACGCGGGAATCCGGTTGCGCGTCCGCCCTCCCGTTGATAGACTGACAGTAACACGGTCTACAGTTCGGGGGCAGGACACGTGAGACGATCGATCCGAACCCAGCTTGTCATCAGTTTCTTCGCCGTCATGCTGCCGGTGGTGCTCTTTCTGATCGCCAACACCTGGTACGCGAAGAACGTGGTGCATGACAAGGTGTCCGAGACGTATCGCAACACGCTGGACATTTTCGTCGGCCAACTCGATCTTTATATGGAAGAAATCAACGGTTACCTGTACAAGCTGGCCGTGCTCGACGCGGATGTCGGGCTGCTGGCGGCTTTTCCGGTGGACAGCGACAATTACGTGCTGACGAAGGTCCGCGTGCAGAACAAAATCAACCGCGACGTCGGATTTTACAATCTGCTGCACACGGTTTTCATTTATAACGAAAACGATATTATTTTCAGTTCTTCCGGAAGTTACGGGCCGATGAAACAATTGCTTGCCGAGGACGCGCCGCGGATCGCGGCCCGGCATCAGCAGATGCTGGGCGGGAAATGGATGCTCTGGCAGAACGACCTGATGCCCGGCGGAGACTACCTGGTTCGCCTCACGTCTTCCGAGAACAACCAGTACGTCGGCGCGATCATCAACATCAGCGACGTGCTGGATCTGCTCCGCATCCAGTGGGATGACGACAAGATCGGGGAGAGCGCGGTCTACAGCCGGGAAGGCGTGCGGACGGCCGAGCCGCTGTCGTTCACGGACCGCTCGCTGCCGCTCGCGAATCTGCCGCTGCTCGACGCGCCGTACCAGATCGTCGGGCAGGGCGACGCCCGCCATCTCGTCATGATCCGCACCAGCGCGCTGGCCGACGTCGCGGTCGCCGTGGCCGTGCCGGAGAAGCAGATGCTGCAGGGGCTTCCCTACTTCCAGAAGGCGGTCTACTTCATCGCGGCCGGCTTCGTCTTCCTGTTCACGATGTATCTCCTGTTCATCCGGCGCACCGTGTTCCAGCCGCTCCATCAGCTCATCAACGGGATGAAGAAGCTGTCGCTCGGGATGCTCGATTTCCGGCTGCAGACGACGAACACGGTCGAGTTCCAGTTCATGGCGAACACGTTCAACCACATGGCCGAGCAGATCAGCAATCTGCGCATCGGCATGTACGAGGAGCAGCTCCGGGCGCAGAAGAACGAGATGAAGCAGCTCCAGGCGCAGATTAATCCGCACTTCTACATGAACAGCCTGAACATCATCTACAACTTCGCGGTGCTGAAGGACCACGATTCGGTGAAGAAGATGGCGCTGCACATGGCGGATTATTTCCGGTTCATCATGCGCGTGAACCGGGATTCGATCACGCTCGGGGAGGAGCTCAAGCATATCGGGAACTATGTCGAAATCCAGAAGTTCCGTTTCCCCGGCAAGCTGGAATGCGTCGTCGACATCCCGGAGGAATGGGAGGAGGCGCCGCTGCCGGCGCTGACCTTGCAGCCGTTCGTCGAGAACGCGATCATCCACGGCTTCACCAACCGACGGGAGAAGTTCACGATCCGGATCCACGCCGAAATCGAATCGGCCGAAGACGGGGACAAGCTCGTCATCGTCATCCGCGACAACGGCTCCGGCTTCCCGCCGGATGTCCTGGAACGGCTGCGCAGGGAAGAGGAGCTTCCGGCTTCGGAATCGAGCCGGCTGGGCATCGCGAACGTGGTGCAGCGGCTCAGGCTGAGGTACGAAGGCGAGGCCGGCGTCGAGTTCGACAACCATCCGGAAGGCGGCGCGGTCGTGCGCGTCCGGCTGCCGCTGCCCGCCGAGATTCCGGCCGAGACATACGCAGTCGGGGAGGCGGAACATGTACAATCTGTTGGTCGTGGATGACGAAGAGATCGCGGTCAGGGGTGTCGTGCAGGGCATCGACTGGGAATCCGCGGGCATCTCGGGCGTGTTCACGGCGTACGACGCGGAGGAAGCGCGCGAGGTGTTCCGGAAGCACACGATCCACGTGATGATCTCGGACATCGAGATGCCCAGCGAGACCGGCATCGACCTGCTGGAGTGGGTAAACGAGCATTCGCCGCAGACGGAGACGATCTTCCTGACCGGCCATGCCGATTTCCGCTATGCCCAGCAGGCGATCCAGCTGTCCAGCTTCGACTACCTGCTCAAGCCGATCGACCACGAACTGCTCAAGGCCCGCGTCGCCAAGGCGGTCGGCAAGATCCGGAAGCGCGAGCAGGAGGCGGCTTTCCGCCGGACTTACGAATATTATTACGAGCAGTGGCACCGCCAGCTTCCCCTCCTGATCGAGCGGTTCTGGCAGGACGTGATTCACCACCGGCTCGCGCCGACGCCCGGGCAGCTGGAGCCGATGATGGCGCTGTACGGGATCGGGCTGTCCGCGGACAGCCCGGTGCTGCCGGTTCTGATCAGCGTGGAGGAATGGAAGCAGGAGTGGGACGCGCGCGACGAGGAGATCATGACGTACGCGCTCAAGAACGCGGCCAGCGACATCCTGCTCCGGGACGGGGCGGGGCATGTCGTCCAGGACGGAAGCGGCATGCTGTTCGCGCTGTTCTACCGCCCCGCGGAGGTGGACGAGAACGAGCTGGAGGCGCGCTGCCGCGAATATGTGCGCAAGTCGGGCGAGCTGCTCTACGGCGTCGTCTCCTGCTACATCGGCGAGCCGCTCCCGGTGCGGGAGCTGCCGGCGGGCGTCGCGCTGCTCGCCGAGATGGAACGGCACAACGTCCACCGGACGGGCGAAGTGTTCCGGGCTTCGACCTATACGAAGGAAGCGGCCGGCACGGCGCATATGCCGAATTTCGGCGAATGGATCCTGCTCATCGAGAACGGCCGGGAGACCGAGCTCATGCGGCGCGTGGACGAGACGTTCGCCGCGTTCACCCGCGAGCCTCCGGACCGGGCGGCGATGACGCTCTACATCTCCGGATTGACGTACGAAGTGTTCCAGATGCTGCTCAGGCGCGGCATCTCTCCCGGCGACGTCTATCCCGAGGGCGGCTTCCCGGACCTGGGCCAGGCGCTCAAGACGCTGACGGCGCTGAGAAGCTGGACGGTCTCGTTCGCCACGAAGGCGCTCGGATTCATCGCCGAGCGGGGCGAGGACGGCTCGAACGCGATCCTTCGCGTCAAGCGGTTCATCGACGCGAACTTGCACGACGACCTGAACCGGGAGCGAATCGCCGGCCAGGTCTATCTCAATCCGGCCTATCTGTCCCGCCTGTTCCGCAAGGAGACCGGCATGTCGCTGACCGACTACATCGTCGAACGGCGCATGGAGAAGGTGAAGGAGCTGCTCGCGAGGACGAATGTGAAGATCAGCGACATCGCCCTGTCCGTCGGCTACGCGAATTTCTCCCATTTCTCGAAGCAGTTCAAGCGTTCGACCGGCCTCACGCCCCAGGAATACCGCAGAAAATACCAGAAGATCGACAATATGTCATCTTAGCGTCAATGGATGGTAACATCGCCGATAGTCGGTCGGCGGTGTTTTTTATTACATTATGGACAGCGGCAGGGAGAAGGCCGGGACGTCGGGCGGCTGCCGGAGACGACAGAAAGACGGGGAGGATGCGAATGGCGAACCATGCTGCGGAAGCGGTTGCAACCGTCACGGAAGTTCCCGGGGCGAAGGCGCGGAAACCGTCGTTCTTCAGGACCGTCCGGAAGTTCTGGATCTTCTACCTCATGATGCTTCCGGCGCTGATCGTCCTGTTCTTCAACAATTACCTTCCGATGCTCGGCATCATCATCGCGTTCAAGAAGGTCAATTACCAGATCGGCATCCTGAACAGCCCGTGGGTCGGCTTCAAAAATTTCGAGTACCTGTTCCTGACGAAGGACGCATGGATCATCACGCGGAACACGCTGGCCTACAACGGCCTGTTCATCGTCCTGAACCTGATCTTCCCGCTCTCGTTCGCGATCCTGCTGAACGAACTGCGGAGCAAGTTCATGGCGAAGCTGCACCAGTCGATCATGTTTCTTCCCTATATCTTGTCTTACGTCGTCGTCAGCTATCTCGTATACGGTTTCATCAGCCCGGAGCACGGCTATCTGAACCGGACGATCTTCCCGCTGCTCGGCATCGGGGAGATCAACTGGTACTTCGAGCAGAAGGTGTGGCCGTGGATTCTGCCGATCATCAACACGTGGAAGAACATGGGCTACTACGCCGTCATCTATCTGGCGGCCATCGTCGGGCTTGACGACGAACTGTACGAAGCGGCCACGATCGACGGCGCCAATAAGTGGCAGCAGATGACCCGGATCACCGTGCCGCTGCTCACGCCGATCATCACGATCATGACGCTGCTGCAGATCGGCCGGATCTTCAACGCGGACTTCGGCCTGTTCTATCTTGTGACGCGCGATTCGGGCGTGCTGTTCCCGGTCACGAACGTCATCGACACGTACGTCTACCGCACGTTCCTGACCGTCGGCGACGTCGGGATGTCGTCGGCCGCCGGGCTTCTGCAGTCCGCCGTCGGATTCGTGCTCGTCTGGCTGTCGAACTGGATCGTGCGGCGGATCAACAGCGAGAACGCGCTTTTCTAGGAGGTCCTGCGATGGAAGCGGCAGTGAAAGCGAAACCGTCGGCGAAGCCGTCCGGATCCAACCCGAAAAACATCCTGCCCCCCTGGGCGCAATGGAGCGTCAACATCGTCTTCATCCTCTACTCGCTTCTGTGCGTCATTCCGATCGTGCTGCTGGTCATGGTGTCGTTCTCGAACGAGGAAGCCGTGCTGCGCGAAGGGTACAAGTTCATCCCGACGGCTTTCGACACGAGCGCCTACAACTTCCTGTTCGAGGATTTCCGGCAGGTGGCCCGGTCGTACGGCATCACGATTACCGTGACCGTCGTCGGCACCGTGCTCAGCATGATCATGGTGGCGATGTACGCTTACCCGATCTCGAGGCGGGATTTCCCGCACGCCCGGTTTTTCACGTTCATCGTGTTTTTCACGATGCTGTTCGGCGGCGGCCTGGTGCCGTGGTATCTCGTCTATGTGCAGCTGCTCCACCTGAAGGACACGCTCTGGGTGCTCATCATGCCGCTGCTCATCCCGGCGTTCTGGGTGCTCGTCACGCGGACGTTCTTCGCGACGTCCGTTCCGAGCGCCGTGCTGGAGTCGGCGCGGATCGACGGCGCGGGCGAGATCCGCATCTTCTTCCAGATTGTCATGCCGCTCTCGCTGCCGGTGCTGGCGACGGTGGCCCTGTTCCAGACGATCACCTACTGGAACGACTGGTTCCTCAGCCTCGTGTTCATCACGAAGAACGAGAACGTCAGCATCCAGTACCTGATGTACAAGACGATGCAGAACGTCCAATACCTCGCGCAGAACAGCCAGGCGATGCAGGCGCTCATGCAGGCCGGCGCCTATATCCGGTTCCCGGCCGAGACGATGCGCATGGCGATGGCCATCGTCGGCATCGGACCGATCGTGCTTGCCTATCCGTTCTTCCAGAAATACTTCATCAAGGGTCTGACGGTCGGCGCCGTCAAAGGCTGAGCGGCGCGGCCCAATCGCTTCGGTCGTATCCGGTCATTCCGCCGGTATGGCATATCAACCATTCCAATTCAGGGAGGTCCACTTGAATATGAAGCAGCGGAAGAAACGTCTGCATCTTCTCATCGCGCTTCTCGTTGCCGCGGCGATGGTCATCTCCGCTTGCGGCGGCGGAGGCGACAAGAACAACGGCTCCGACGGCGGCGGCTATGGCGGCGGCAGCTCGTCTTCATCTTCCTCTTCGTCCGGCAGCGGCGGCGGGTCCGATCTGCCTCCATACGAGCTGACCCTGTACTATCCGGGCACGCCGCAGAAGGACGAGAGAATGGTCGAAGAGGCCGTCAACAAGATCCTGATAGAGAAAATCAACGCGACGCTGGACATCATTCCGATCGAATGGGGCGCGTGGGACGACCGGATGAACCTGATGATCGCGTCCCGCGAGAAGGCGGACATCATTTTCACGGCGCAATGGAACGGCCACGCGGTCAACGTCGGCAAGGGCGCGTTCCTGGAGCTGAACGATCTGTTGCAATCGCACGGCCAGGGCATCCTGGAGACGCTCGATCCCGCGTTCCTCGAAGGCGCGAAAATCAACGGCAAGAACTACGGCGTGCCGACGAACAAGGAGCTGGCGGCCGCCGGCGGCATCATCTACGACAAGAAGATCGCGGAAGAACTGGGCCTCGACATGAGCTCGGTGAAGACGGTTCACGACCTGACGCCGATTCTCGAGAAGGTGAAGCAGGCGCGGCCGGATATCACGCCGGTCTGGACGGACGGCGCCCTGTTCAACTCGCACTACTTCGCGAACTACGACTTCCTCGGCGACGCGACGATTCCGGGCGCCATCCTGAAGGATATGGACGACACGACGGTCATGCCGGTCGAAGAGATGGACCGCTACAGGGAGTACATCGCGCTGGCGCGCGACTGGTACCAGAAGGGCTACATCAACAAGGACGCCGCGACAACGCAGCAATCATCGGCTGACGTCTGGCGCGCGAGGGGCACGTTCATGACGGTCGACCCGATGAAGCCGGGCAAGGCGGAAGAAGTCGCGAGCGCCGCGGGCCGTTCCGGCGAGCTGGAGCAAATCATCCTGACGGCGAAGACGGTCGCGACGAGCGAAACGGCGGGTTCGATGCTGGCGATCTCCTCGACGTCCGAAGATCCGGCGCGCGCGATGATGTTCATCAACCTGCTGCATACGGACAAAGAGCTCAACAACCTGCTCAACTTCGGCATCGAAGGCGTCCACTACACGAGAAGCGGCGAAATCATTTCGCCGACGGACAAGACGGGCGACTACTCGCCGGGTTCGGCGTGGATGTTCGGCAACCAGTTCCTGAACTATGTCTGGGAGTCCGAAGATCCGGAGAAGTGGAACAAGTTCCGCGAATTCAACCAGAACGCGCATGTGTCGCCGGCGCTGGGCTTCGTCTTCAACAGCGATCCGGTCAAGTCGGAAGTCGGCGCCCTCGCCAACGTCATCGAGCAGTATCAACGCGCGCTCGAATCGGGCTCGGTCGACCCCGAGAAGGTGCTGCCGGAATATCTGAGCGCCCTGCGCGCCGCCGGCCTCGACAAGGTCATCGCGGAGAAGCAGCGGCAGTTCGACGAGTTCCTCGCGGCCAGGAAGTGAGCGGCCGCCGCCGGCGGGCGTCCGGATGTCAAAACAGAAGCGACCGTCCATCCGGTCTTTCCGGAGAGACGGTCGCTTGTCATTTACGGCTTCATGCCTTGACCGAGTACTTGAACCAATCGAAATACGCTTTCGTTCCGGCCGCGGATTCGTTGTACATGCCGATGTACACGCCCGTAAAGCCGCCGGCCACTTCGGAGGACACATAGCGGGTTTCGGCTTCGCCGACCGTTTGCCATTGTCCGTCGGGCGTCCGGTAAGCGAAGACATACGTCAGGGGGTTCGCTTCGATGCGCAATTCCACGACGTCCGACTCCACCGCGGTCACATACTCCTTGACAACCAGAGAACTGATTTGCCGGCGGAACACCACCGCGCGCTTTCCTTCATGGCGGGCAACGCCGATGGCATAATGATGGCGTTCATCCATGAAAACGGCGAGTCCCGCTTCGTCTTCCGCCTGCGGATCATATTCCATGCGAACCGAAATGTCGCAATCGAAATGCTGCTGCCTGCGTCCGATGAAGGCGGGTGTTCCCTTGTCCGGGAGCCCGACGCCCGATCCCTTGACGGCCAGCCATCCCTTCCGTTCGTCAAGGGACCAGTCAACCTTCGGCGAACGGATGAAGTTCCATTTCATCCCCAATGCGGTCCCGTCGAAATCGTCGGTTTCGTCTTCCCCGCCCCATTCGACGAAAGGAAGCGTGTCGGCTTCCATCTCCAGTTCCACGAAGCCGTCGTTGCCGATGATCGGCCATCCGTCTTCGGTCCAGCGGACGGGAGCCAGGAACGTCTCCCTTCCCAGATGGTGACTGTTGAAAATCGGCCGGATGCCGAGAAATACCGCCCACCAGTTGCCGTTCTGATCTTCGATCAGGTCGGCGTGTCCCGTGGCCTGGATGGGATGGCGCAGACTGCGGTGGGAAAGGATGGGGTTGTACGGACATGCTTCATACGGACCGTAAGGCGATTGGGAGCGGGCAATGGTCACCATGTGTCCGTACTCCGTTCCCCCTTCCGCCAGCATCAGGTAATAATAGCCGTCTTTCTTGTAAAAATGCGGCGCTTCGGGATACGCTCCGCCCGTCCCGGTCCAGATGGTGCGGGATTCCGTCAGTTTTTTGCCGGTTTCAAGGTCGATTTCGCACAGCAAAATGCCGGTGCTGTACAGATGGTTGGTGCTCGTGAAATACACTTTGCCGTCATCGTCAAAAAACAGGGTCGGATCGATTCCCGGCTGATCGACATAAATCGGGTCCGACCATTCGCCGGCCGGATCTTCGGTCCAGACATAGAAGTGTCCGCCATGATCCACGTTCGTGGTGACCATGTAGAAGCGGCCGTTGTGATAGCGGATGGTCGGCGCGAAAATGCCGCCGGAAATTCCCGATCCGTCCAGGGGAAGCTGGCTTTCCCGCGTCAGACAATGGCCGATCTGCCGCCAGTGCACCAAATCTTTGCTGTGGAATATCGGAACGCCCGGAAAATAGGCGAACGTGCTCGTGACCAGATAATAGTCGTCGCCGACCCTGCAGACGCTCGGGTCCGGATAAAATCCCGGTATGACCGGATTCTTGTATTTCATGCTCGCTTTCCTCCCATACGCAAATACGAATATCTTACCCCTTGACGGCGCCTGCAGTCAAACTGCGTTCCACCTGCGCGCCCATCAGCAGATAGAGCACGATGCTCGGCAGCGTGGACACAAACAGTCCGGCGCCGATCGGTCCCCACGAGGTCGAATGTTGTCCCGCCATCGACATGATCCCGACGGTCAGCGTCTTGAATTCTTCCTTGCTGACGAACGTAATGGCAAACATGAGTTCATTCCAGGCGGACAAATAAGTCAAAATCGCCACCGTCGCGATGGCCGGAGTCACAAGCGGCAACATGATGGAAAAGAAAGTCCGGTAAATGCCGCTTCCGTCGATGAAGGCGGATTCCTCCAGTTCCCGCGGCAATCCGTCAAAGAAGCTGACGACGATCATGATCGCCATGGACAAGCCGAATCCGGTGTAGGGCAGGATCAACGCCAGGTGGGTGTTGAGCAGCCCGATGTTTTTCAGGATGAGAAAGATCGGAAGCAGGGCGGCATGAATCGGAATCATCAAGCCGAGCAGAAAGACGGTAAATGTCAATTTGCTCCATTTCCATTTCATGCGCGACAAAGCGTACGAAGCCATGGTCGCCAGAAAGGCCGTGAGCGCGATCGTGACGAACGTGACCGCCAGGCTGTTGAAGAAATAAAGCCCGAGTTTGCCGGCTTTGAACAACGACGTGTAGTTTTCCCAGCGCCAGACTTTCGGCAAGCCCAGCACGTTGCCTCCGAACAATTCCGCATTGTTCTTGAAGGAAAACAGAAACAGCCACACGAGCGGAAACAGCTGGATCATGGCGACGATGATCAGGCACAACTGGAGCAAAAGGGTCCCCGGTTCAACCCGGATTTTTTTTCGATCGTATGCGACCGTTTGAAGCGCCGGCATTTCGCACCTCCTGACCGTAAACGTGCCTATTCGGACTTGAACAATCGTTGGATGAGGACCGTAAACAGCAAACATTCCAGAATGATGATGATCGCCATGGAACTGCCGTATCCGTACTGGTATTGCCTGAAGATGTTGTTGAACATCCACGTGCTGGGGACTTCCGTCGCGTGCAAGGGTCCGCCGTTGGTCAGAACGTAGATCAGGTCGAACAATTTGAGCGAACCGACCACCGCGAAGATGGCCGAAACTTTCAGCATCGGCTTGATCAACGGAATCGTAATGTACCACGCGGCTTTCGCGCCGGTGGCCCCGTCAATGCGGGCCGCTTCGTACAGATCTTCGGAGATCGACTTGGCGGCGGCATAGAACAGAAGCATATGATAACCGATATATTGCCAGATAATGGGGGCAAATGCCGCGCCCAATGCCGTGTTTTCATTGCCAAGCCATTCTCTTGTCCAGGATTCAAGCCCGAGCCCGTCCAATACCGTGTTGAGAAGGCCGAACGAGGGGTGGTAAATCTTCATCCACAGCTGGCCGATCATCACCGTGGACATGACGACGGGAATGAAATAGGCGGTGCGGTAAAAGCGGCTCCCCTTGACCCGTCCCGCCAGCACGAGAGCCAGGATCAGCGCGATCGGCAACTGCACGAAAACCGACAGGAAGGCCAGCAAAAGGGAATTCCAGAGCGATCTCAAAAAAACGTGGTCCTGAAACAGGGTCGCGTAATTGTCCAATCCAATGAAAAGGCGCGCGCTGATGCCGTCCCATTTCAACAGGCTGTAATAGAAGGAAACAAAAACGGGCAGGATGACGATGACGAAATACAGCGCAAAAGCGGGCAGCGTGAACACCGCAATTGCTTTTTTGTTGCTCATGACGCGGTCCATGGAATGAACAATCCCCCCTTAAGTGAGAAGGAGGAGAGCTGTCCACTCTCCTCCGGACGAATGGAGGCCTGTTTAGCGTTCCAACGCTTCCATTTTGGCGCTGAACTCTTCGGGAGTAATCTTGCCCGCCATCAATTCGGCGACCAGGTTTTTGTGCATTTCCGCCTGATGCCCTTCAAGGTAGACGTCCCACGGCGGCACGATGCCGGTGGCCGATTTCGTCATGTCCACGACATCCTTCAGCAGCGGATTGATCGAGGATTCGTCGATGACCGTCGTCTTCCACGTCGGCAGCCCGGCGCCCACCTTGTATCCTTCGTTGGACATGTACTCGGTCAGATATTTCAGGAATTGGACGGATTCATCCGGATATTGGGTATTGGCGCTGACCATGAACGTGTCGACGATCCCGCCGATCCATTCGTTGGCTTCGCCGGCGCCGCCATTCACGATCGGGAAGTTCATGACCCGGACCTTCCCTTTGACGGCCGAATCTTCCGACTCCAGAATCGTCGCGACCCAGCTGCCGTTGTAATACATCGGAATGGTGCCGGTGATGAAAATGGCTTCCGACTCGTCGCGCGTGATGCCCATGTAACCTTTCATGAATGCGTCGGCGCTTGCCAGTTCCTGCAGTTTTTCCGCGGCCCTCACGAAAGCCGGATCTTCAAAGGACGCGTTGCCGCTCAGCGCGTCCAGGCTGAGCTGGGAGCCGCCTTCGCGCAGGGCAAGGGCATTGTAGTAGAACATGCTCGGCCACAGGTCTTTGCCCCCGACCGCGATCGGGTCGATTCCCTTGGCCCGGAACGCTTTGACCGCTTCCAGCAGTTCGTCATAGTTCTCGGGAACTTTGATGCCGTGCTGGTCAAACAGTTCCTGGTTTACAAAGAACGTTCCGACGTACATCGTATACGGCAATCCGTACACCTTGCCGCCGTAGGACAGGTTGGACAGCGACCCTTCCAGCAGTTGGTCGCGCGTGCCGTCGTTCAGATAATCGTCCAGCGCGAGCAGCTTTCCGCCTTCGGCAAACGGTTTGGAGAAACCGGCGCCCCAGGTGAAGAAAATGTCGGGCAGTTCATTGGCCGCCGCCGCCGTTTTCAGCTTCGTCTTGTAGGCTTCGTTTTCCGTTGCCTCCATCTTGACCTGGATCGTCGGGTTCTCCGCGTTCCATTTGGCCACCGCCGCATCCACGATCGGTTTGAACGTGTCGGCGTCACTGGAGAAAATGTGCCACAGCGTCAGCGTGATGGTTTCCTCGTTTGAACCTTGCTGGGACCCGGAACCGTTTGCATTTCCGTTCGGTCCGGCGTTGCCTTGGCTGCCGCCGTTTCCGCTTGAGCAGGCCGCCGCGACAATCGCGAGCACCAATACGAGCGACGCCATCATCAATCGTTTGACATTCACGAAGTTGTATCCCCCTTAGGCATGATGGTGGTTTCACCCGTATGTTCCCACGAATGCGGGCCTGTCTGAATCGATTTATTTTACTTCAATCGTCGTTTTTTTTACGGTATTCGTTGGCCGCCCGCCCGAAGGCTTTTTTGAAAGCCTGACTGAAATAATGGGGGTCCTTGAACCCGACTTCCGACGCAATTTCATAGATTTTTTTGTCGGTATGCCTCAGCAGATGGAGCGCGCGCTCCATGCGGATCCTGGTCAGGTATTCCACGAACGTGACGCCGGTTTCTTCCTTGAACACCCGGCTGAGGTAACTGGGATTCAGGTAGAACGTTTCGGCCGCTTGCGTGAGCGAAAGTTCGGCGTTGCCGTAATGGTTTTCCAGATACCGCTGAACTTCCCTGACGGTCTGGCTCACTTTCTTGGTCCGGGAGTCGGAGACGCGGATCGATCGATCGACCGATTGTTCCAGATAACGCAGGATTTCGTCCAGCGTCTTCAACTCGGTGATGGAGCGGTGCGATTCGGCGGCCGGTTCCGTCTTGCCGCGTATGAGCATGTCCAGCTTGGCCGCTTCCATCTGCAACGCCTGCAACGCGTCTTCCCGGTCCAGGTCGATGCTCAGGAGCGCGGCTTCAAGCTGCTTCATGACGAGCTCCTTCTTGCCGAATTCGATGGCGTACTCCAGCTCCGCCCGGGAAAATTCGACATCCGGAAGCGTCCGCACCGCCGTTTTGCGCCCGTCATACGGAATGGCGACGCCCGGTCCGCTGACAATGGCATACCGAAGCGCGACGCGCGCCTCCCGACAGGAATCGCCGAGCTCGGCGATGCGCTTCTTCCGGTTGCCGATTCCCGCCGCGATATATTCTTTCCCCGGCTGTTCCTGAAAATGAGCGATCGGATCCCACTGGTCATCGTTCGTCAAAACGACGATCCGGTGCGGCGCGTCCTGGAGGGCATAAGTTCCCGGTCCGAGCCGTTCCGGCAATTTCCGCCAATGATCCAGCGCCCTTCCGGAAAAGTCCGCGCTGCTTCGCCGGTCCGCTTCCACGACAAGCGCCAGATACGCTCCCCGTTCGGGAAACCATTCCCGCTCGACGCGCGACAGCTCATTCACATTCAGTTGACCGAGGATCAGGCGATGCAGCAGGGAATCCCTTTCCAGCGAGGCGGCCTTCTGCCGCTTGCTTCGTTCCTCGCGTTCCCCGATGATTTTTTCCTGCAGTTTGACGAACACCTGCGTAAGTTCTTCGTCATTGATCGGTTTCAGAAGGTAGTTGTCCACGCCGGCCTCGATCGCCCGTTTGGCATATTTGAATTCGCCGTAACCGGACAAAATCAGCACTTTCATTTCCGGATATTGGCTCTTGATTTGCACGCTGAGATCCAGTCCGTCTGTTCCGGGCATCCGGATATCCGTCACGACCACGTCGGGCTGCAGGCTGTCGATCAGCGCCAGCGCTTCTTTCGCGTTCTCCGCCTCGCCGACAATCTCATAGCCGATCTCCCGCCAGTTCATGCAGTTCTTGAGGAGTTCCCGCACCAAATACTCGTCATCCACGATCATCAGCCGTATTGCCGAATCCATGTCCTCCACTCCCCCCAACCTTCAGCGGGATTCGGATTGTAACGGTTGTTCCTTGTCCAACCGCGCTGTCGATCGACAGCAGATTGGGCATGTCATAAAACAGTTGAATGCGCTGAATGGTGCTCTTGAGGCCGAATCCCCCTTCCGTTTCGTCCGTCGGGGGGGCATGCATGACGGACCGGATGCGGTCTTCGCTCATGCCGACGCCGTCGTCCGCCACGCTGATGATGAACCAGTCGCCGGCCTCTTTGGCGGAAATGGCGATTTTGCCTTTCTTCCCTTTCGGCATGATGCCATGATACAGCGCGTTCTCGACCAGCGGCTGCAAAATCAGCTTGAGCAGCGGAAGTCCGATATATCGCTCGTCCGCGCGAATTTCAAGATCGATCAGATCCCGGTATCGGATGTTTTGGATGGCGACATAGCTTTTGACGATTTCCAGCTCTTTTCCGAGCGTGATGACTTCTTTGCCGTTGCTCAGACTGTTGCGGTAATAGGTCCCCAACGACTTGACCATTTTGTAGACCTGATCCGATTTTCCGGCAAACGAGAGGGAACTGATCGCATCGAACGAATTGTACAGAAAATGCGGCTTGATCTGCGCCTGAATGGCATACAATTCCGCCCGGCGCAATTTTTTGTGCTCCTTGTGGATCTGCCTGATCAACGACTCCATTTGCTCCACCATCCGGTTGTAGCCGTTTTTCAGGACGTTCATTTCATAACTGTTTGCTTTGAATTCCACCGGAACAAGGTTGCCCGTTCCGATTTTGCGCATGGAACTGACCAGGTGTTTGATGGGCACCGCAATGGACTGCGAAATGATGAAGGAACCGGCGATCATGACCAGCAGGCTGATGCCAAGCAGGATCAGCATGACGAATTGATAATAGATCTCTTCCTTCACGATCTCGGCAAACGGCGTAACGGACAGAACCGTCCAATCAAACTGGCGGATGTTTGTCGATGTAACCAGATAACGCATATTGTCGGACTTGATGATCGAATAGTCGCTCTTCGAATTGTCCGACAAAAAACCGGTCCGGATTTGATCGGCCACCGGCAGTTCCGACCCGGACACGGACAACAGAAAGCCGTCCTGATCCAGAATTTCGACGTAGCTCACCTGATTGGCTCCGATGCGTTCATTGGACGGCTGCAGACTTTTGCCTTCCACATTGACCACCAGCAGTCCGATCGGCTCAAGCGTATCCGTACTGTTGATGATTCTGGAAAAGGAAACGACGTTGTCTTTCTGCTTCGGTTCCAGCAATTGGTTCATGTTGATGGTGACCAGGGGCGATCCTTTCAGCGACAACGCCCGGTCAAGCAGACCCGACTCCCTGATCTTGTCGAATTCGACGGTCTGCATGCGGGAGCGGCCGACCGCATAGCCTTGCCCCTGCATGTCGTACAGATAGATGGATGACAGGAGGGGGGCGCTGTCCAGGAATTCCAGAAGATACAGATGGATTTTTCGCATTTCCGAGAGCTCGATGGTTCCCGCTTTCGGAAGATTGCGCTGAATCAGTTCGTTCGACAGCAGCATTTTGGAGTAGTTGTTTACATTGTCCATGGTCTGCAAGACGTTTTCGCGAATGATCGTGTTGGTTTGCTCGGACATCTGGGCCACTTTCGAAACGAGCAGCCGGGAATTGATCTCTCTGAATGCGATGCCGGAAACGGCGATGGTCAGCACGACGAGGCCGATATGGGAAAGAAGGATCTTGCTTCTCAACTTCAGTTTCATGCATGCCAGCTCCTTGATGAAGATCCGCAACCCCTGAACTAGCCTAACACAAAAAGCGGCCTTGTCGAATGAAAATTATTTTCAGGATGTGAAGAAGCGATGAATCCTTTCACCGAGCGGGTCGTGCGGCTGATCCGGAACATCCCGGCCGGCCGCGTCATGACCTACGGACAGATCGCCCGCCATGCCGGCAACCCCCGGGGCGCCCGCCAGGTCGTGCGCATTCTGCACGCGATGAGCGGGCGGCACGGGCTGCCCTGGCACCGGGTAGTGAATGCGCGGGGCGAGGTCGCGATTCCCGACGCGGCCGGCCGCGAGGAGCAGATCGAACTGTTGCGGCGCGAGGGCGTCGCGGTGGATGCGGCCGGGCGGGTGAATCTGGAGCGTTTTTTGCATGAACCGGAACGGGAGGGCGGCGCGCGGTGAGACCCGGCGCATCCGGGCCGGCGGCCGAAGGGCCGCCGCGGCGCGGGAAGCGGAGGCCGCCGCGGATCCGTCCGCATCGGTCCGAAAGCGAAGGTCTCCCTGGACCGGGGTCCAGGTTCAAAAACCGCCCCCGGTCCGTTTTGTGCGCACTTGATTCTTCCTAGAATAGAGTCAGAAGGAACGAACCCGGTTGGAAAGGCGGTGAACGGTTTGAACGGCAAAACGGCACTCGGCGTCATTCTCGTTGCGTTCGGCGCACTGGTCGCGCTCCGGTTTTTCGGCATCTCGCTCGGTCCGATCTTCGGCTTCCTCTTCCCGATCATCCTGATCGGTCTCGGATACGTCGGCCTGAAGAACGGCAAGAACTGGCTCGGCATCATCCTGATCGCCGTCGGCGCGATCATGCTCCTCGTCAGATTGTCCGGCGTGTTCTTCCTGATTCTTGCGATCCTGGCCATCGTGGCCGGCATCTCGATGATCAGGGGCAGAGGCAGAAAGGTATACTGATCCACCCGAATTTTCGATAGACAAACGATCATTCCACGAGAAACGGAGGTCATGCGATGAGCAGTCTGATCAAGCGCGTGCGCGACATCACGGTGGCGACGCTGAACGAGCGGCTCGAGCGGGCGGAAGACCCGGTGCGGCTCATAGACCAGTTCCTGTGGGCGACGCGGGAAGAGATCATCCAGGCTGAACGGCTGTACCAGCAGTATTCGGCCCATGCGAACAGCCTGCGGGCGCAATGGCTGCAGGCCGAGCAGCAGGCGGAGAAGCGCGAGCAGCAGGCGATCACCGCGCTCAAGGCCGGCGAGGAGCATCTGGCGCGGCTCGCGCTGACGGAGAAGCAGCACCACGCGCAGCGCGCGCAGCAATACAAGGAACTGTACGAGACGAGCCAGGCCAACGTGACCGAGCTGGAGGAGCTGCTGCGGGAGCTGCGCAGCGAATATCAGGCGGTCTACGACAAGCGCGAGTACTACGTGGCGCGCATGGAGTCGCTCCGGCTGCAGCAGCGGATGAACGAGCGCTTCGGCTCGCTGCTCGGCCATCCGGACAACGTGTTCCGCAAGCTCGACGACCGGATCACCGACATGGAGCTCGAAGCGCGCAGCCTGCGGGAAATCCGCCGGTCCGAGTCGCCCCGCATTCCGGCAAGTTCGCCCGAGCAGATCGAACTCGAACTGGAGCAGCTGAGACGCAAGATCGAGAAAGAAGGCTGATACCCGATGAAAATTTACCGCTCCACATACGACAAAAAGTTGACCGGTCTGTGCGGCGGTCTGGCGGAGGCCATGGGCGTCGACGCGACGCTGCTTCGCATCGTCGCGATCGTGCTGGCGGTCGTCACGAGCGGGGGTTTCATCCTCATCTACATTCTGGCGGCGGCCGTCGTCCCGAAGGAACCGCCCTACCACAACCCGTACGGACGCGGTCCGGGCGGATACGGCGGTTATCCGCCGGGCGGCGGAGGCTACTGGAATCCGCATCACGGCGGCTGGAGAAATCCCGGCTACGGTCCCGGCGCTCCGGGCAACGGTCCCGACTACGGCCCGCGGCCGCAATATCAGACGCCGCCCCCGAAACCGAGCGATCTGGACGCGATGATGGAAGATCTGGAGAAGAAGGCGCTCCGCAAGGAAATCGAAGAGCTGAAAGCCAAAATTCGCAAGCTCGAGAAAGGAGAATGAACCATGGGAGTGTTCAAGCGTTTGAAAGACATGACGAAGGCTTCCCTGCATGAAATGCTCGACAAGCTGGAAGACCCGGTCGTCATGCTGAATCAGTATCTGCGCGACATGGAGGCGGAGATTCATCAGGCGGAGGTCACGGTCGCGAAGCAGATGGCCAACGAGCGCCGCATGAAGCAGCGCCTCGAGGAAGCGGCCCGCAACGCGATCGACCGCGAGTCGAAGGCCGAGCAGGCGCTCCGCACCGGCCGCGAGGACCTGGCGCGCAAGCTGCTGGAGGAGAAGATCTACTTCGACCAGAAGACGGCGGAGTACAGCGATCTGCACGCGCAGGCCGAGCAGCAGGCCGAGGCGCTGAAGGCGCAGCTGCGCGAAATGAAGGACGAGTACTACCAGCTGCGCAACAAGCGGAACGAGCTGGTCGCGCGGGCGCAAATGGCGAAGGCGCAAAAGCAGCTGGCGCAGATCACGAACACGCACACGATCGAGAGCGGCAACGCGGCGCGCGGCTTCGCGCGGATGGAGGAGAAGATCCTGCAGATGGAGGCGGAAGCCGAAGTGCTCCGCACGCCGGGATTCTACGGCGGGACGGCCGCGGCGCCGACGCTCGATCCGGCGAAGGAACTCGAGGTCGAAGCGCAGCTCCAGGCGCTCAAGAACAGACTCAATCAAAGCGCCGGCGAATAAGCCGGGCCGTGCCGCGGGCGCGCCGCAGAGGAAGCGCCCGCGGCTTTCGCGCTGCCGCGGGCTGAAGCGGTTGGGCGGATGCGGAATGCGGGCGGCGTGAAGAGGAAGGTTGCGGCAACGCTTTACGTTTTTTGCGCCGGACTGATACGATAGGGATGAGGGCAAGGCCGGCTTCGGCCGGCGGGAGGAAGGAGCGGCGGCATGTCGGCGGACAGAATGGCGGATCGCGCGCCGGCGCCGGGAAGGCCCGGCAATCCCCGCAACCAGGCCAAGCCGAAGCGCAACGCGGCCGAGATGATGCTCTGGCTCGTCGTGCTGCTCGGCATGATGGTTCTGGTGCTGCAGGGCACGGGGTATGTGAGGATATTCAAGCTGCAGGAGCGGGCGGCGGCCATCGTGCTGACGCTCATCGGGCTCGGCCTCGGCGTGGCGGCGCTGTACAGCTATGTGCAGGGGCTCAAGCTGAAGCGGAAGCTGATGAAGCTGGCGGAACAGCAGCTCAGGCGCCGGCCGGTGACGCTCGCCGGGGCCGAGGACGGCGAAGGCGAAGGGACCGGCGAGGACGACAATCCCGAGGAGCGGATCCGCAAGGAGCAGCTGAAGTTCAAGGCGATCACCGAGGAGCGCCAGCGGCTCGCCCGCGAGCTGCACGACGCGGTCAGCCAGCAGTTGTTCGCGATCTCGATGACCGCCACCGCGGTCAAGCGGACGCTGGACAAGGATTTCGAGCGGGCGAAGCGGCAGGTGGAACTGATCGAGGAGATGGCGTCCGTCGCACAGTCGGAAATGCGCGCCCTGCTGCTGCATCTCAGGCCGGTCCATCTGGACGGCAAGCGGCTGCCGCAGGCGCTGGAGGCGCTCGTCGGGGAGCTGCGGCAGAAGGTGCCGAACATGGCGATCGTGCTCGAGATGGAGCCGCATCTGGCGATTCTGCCGGAGGCGGAGGACCATCTGTTCCGCATCGTGCAGGAGGCGCTGTCGAACACGCTGCGCCACGCGAAGGCTTCGCGCATGGATATCCTGTTGCGGCCGGATCATGGCGAATTGCGCCTGATCATGCGGGACGACGGCGTCGGATTCGACATGGAGGCGAAGAAGCAGACTTCGTACGGTCTGCTGACGATGGAGGAGCGCGTGCACGAGATGGGCGGCGTGATGTCGCTGCGTTCGGCGCCGGGCGAAGGCACGGAAATCGATATCCGGGTGCCGGTACTCATGGAAGAGAGGGACGGATGAAGGGATGGATCAGCCGATCAAGGTGCTGCTTGTCGACGATCACGAGATGGTGCGCATCGGCCTGGCGGCCGTGCTGGACACGGAGGAAGGCATCGAGGTCGTCGGCGAAGCTTCGGACGGCCGCGAGGGACTCAGGCTCGCGCAGATGTACAAGCCGGATGTCGTTCTCATGGATCTCGTCATGGACGGGATGGACGGCGTCGAGACGACGCGCCGGCTGATGGAGATGCTGCCGGAGTGCAAGGTCATCGTCTTGACGAGCTACATCGACGACAGCAAGATGTACCCGGTCATTGAGGCGGGGGCGTTCTCGTACCTGCTGAAGACGTCGCGCGCGACGGAAATCGCGGAGGCGATCCGGGCGGCGGCGAGGGGACAGTCGGTGCTCGAGTCGCAGGTGGCGGCGAAGATGATGAACCGGTTCCGTCAGCCGCAGCGGGCGCAGACGCCCGCGCCGCACGAGTCGCTGACCGATCGCGAGATGGAAGTGCTCAAGCTGCTTGCCCAGGGGCTGTCCAACCAGGAGATCGCGGATAAGCTGTTCATCGGCGTGAAGACGGTGAAGTACCATATCACGAACATTTTCTCGAAGCTGGGCGTGGAGGACCGGACGCAGGCCGCGATCTACGCGCACAAGCAGGGGCTCGCGGACTGACGGGTCCGGGGCATCAAGGATAGCGGACAATGGCGAACCGCCGGAGGGCGGTTTTTTCTTTTGGCCGGATGTGTTCGTCGGTCGGGTGGCCGGCGGGGTCATGTCGGGAGCAGGCGGGGTCATGTCGGGAGCAGGCGGGGTCATGTCGGGAGCAGGCGGGGTCATGTCGGGAGCAGGCGGGGGCGGATGAAGGAGCAAATGCCTTCCACGTCGTCGCGGCCGTAAACGGGCAGGCCGGGCGCGTGCGGCCGCCAGTCTGAGCCGGACGGCACGATCGTGGCGATCGCGTTCGGCAGGCCGAGCAGCGGCAGATCCGCGTCGCCGCGCAGCAGGACGAGCTTCGGATGGGGCGCGTCCTTGAAGCCTTCGACGAGCACGAGGTCGGTCTCCGCCTCCGCGGCGAGCATGACGAGCCTGTCCAGCGTCGCGGGACGGTTGTGTGTCCAGACCGTGCGGCCCGGCGACGTGATCGCGACGAAGTCGGCGCCGGCCTCCGCCATCTTCCGGGTGTCGGTGCCGGGGCGGTCGAATTCGAAGTCGTGGGCGTCGTGCTTGATGGCGGCGACGGACAAGCCTTCGGCGCGGAACCGGCGGACGAGCGCGGCGAGCAGGGTTGTTTTGCCGCTGTCTTTGTATCCGACGATCTGGAGAATCGGGGGTCCCGGGGATGGCATGGTCGTTCGACTTCCTTTCATCCTGCTCATTCGTCGCGTCCGCGGGAGAAGACGTGCGCCGCCGCGAACGCGGCCAGGAACGCGAACAGCAGCCCGACGCTCCAGCCGATGATCTCCGCGTGCGGGTGCGCGTTCCGGAGCAGGCTTCCGCCGATGATCCCGCCGGCGGCGAGCAGCAGCAGGGCGACCAGGATTCGCGGCATGTGCGCGCGCACGGGGCTCACCTCCAAGGCCATTGTAGCACATGGCGGCCCGGGCGGGGATGGCGCGGGCGGAGGCGGCGAGCCGGGCTTGGGCGGGAAGGCTGGCGGGGCGCTCCCCCGCGTCGTCTCAATAATACGTCGAATCGAAATACCAGCCGGAGGCGGGCGTTCCCGGACGCGCTTGCGCGCCGCCCGAGGCGTCGGGTGCGTAGGTGCCGGCTTCCCGCATCTCCGGGTGGATCAGCGCTTCGGCGGGCAGCGCGAGGAACCGTTCCATCGTCCGGACGATGCCGGCGGCCCAGCCGTCCGCCTCCGCGAGTTCGAACCGCACGCGCTCCGGCTCGTCCCGGACAGCGTCCAGCAGCCGGGGCTCGTCCAGCGCCCATCCGTCGTCCGACCGCGCGATGCCGAGCCGCTCCGCGGCGTCCGTCAATACCGCCGCGTCGAGCTCGCGCAGCAGCGCCGGATGGAGGCCGCCGGCGCTCTCCCGGTGGATGCCGGCCATCGCGTCGAGTTCGCCGACGGCCGCCAGGACTTCGGCCGCGATCGCGCCCGCGTCGTATCCGACCGTCACGTCGTACGCGCCGGACGCCGACGGCCGCCACGCGAGCCGGACCCGGCCCCGATCCAGGGACGCCGCGTTCACCGGCGCGGTCCGGACGGGGCCGCCGTCCACGCTGTAGACGGCGTCCTCCGCCGTGGCCGTCACCGTGCCGATGCCGGTCGCGCTGACGGCGCTGCCGTCCTCGTCCGCGAGCTCGAACGCCCCGCCGCTGCCCGTCGCCGTTCCGGCGAGCTCCAACCAGACGAGGCGCAGCTTCCGGATCTCCCGCCGCTCAGCCCGCACGCCGGCCTCCGCGCCGTTGATCGCGCCGGCCAGCCGCGCCAGCGCCACGGCGTTCGTATCGCTTCCGTCGATTTCCACCGCAAGCGTATGCGTCGCCCCGGCGCAAGTCAGACGGAACAGGTGCCGGCCCGGCTCGATGACCGACCGGCCCCGCGCCGCCAGCTCGAAGCCGCGGTTCCGCTGCGCGCGGGCCGTCCGCTCGATCACGATGCGATGGACGCCCGGCGTCGCCGAGTCCCGCGCCTCGCCGGCCAGCGCCTCCGGATCGCTGGTCCGGACGCCGCGGCGCGACCAGAGGGAAGCGTCGGCAAGCCGGCCGAACGCGTCTCTCGCCCGGCCGGCCGCCGCAAGCCACGCGGCGGCGCTTCCGGCCGCGCGTCTGCGCTCGTCCGACGCGTCGGGCGCGCCGCGCGGAGGCCTGCCGGACGATTCGCGTTCCCTGTCCGCCGGACGGACGGGCGGCAGGCCGCCGTCGATCCGCCGGATTCGCCGCAAGCTGACGGGGTCGACTTTCATCGGCGTTCCCTCCCGGGCGGCGCAAGGCGTGCGCCTTGATGCGTCAATTCTGCTGAATTAATTGTAAGGTTTTGCATGCGGAAAGTCCATCCGGGAGGAACGCGCGCGGCGTGCGCTCCTACAGGATCAGAAACACCAGCGCGATCAGCGCCAGGTCCAGCGCCAGCCGCGGACCGAAGAGGGCATACGGCGGCACGTATCCGCCTCCCCAGGGGCCGTATTCCGGGTAGCCGCCCCATTCGCCGGCGAATCCGGCCGCGCGGGCCGCTTCTCCCGCCTGTTTCCGGCTTCCCTTCCGGCTTCCGGACCGCTCCCGGCCGCGCCGCTTCCCTTTCGCTTCGGACGGTTGTCCGGTCACTTCGCCGTGTTCGACGCCCGCGTCCTCGTTCAGGACGAGGCGTCCGCCGCGGCAGTGTCCGAGGATGCCGACGTGCCGCGTCCCGTCCCGCATGACGACGCATACCAGCTGTCCGCGGAACTGGTCGAGATTTTCTTCCGTAAGCGGATAGATCGGTTCCATATCCGCATCGCCTCCTTTCCTTCCCCGGCATCAAAACGGGGGACAGCCGCGATTCAATATATTCACCCAGGGGCGAATGCGCATCGTCATTCGCCCACGCGCGGCCGGATGGCGATCGGCGGGCGATTGTGATACACTACATACCATGTAATGCAGTGGAAACGACACATGGCTTCGGGGAGAATGAGGGGATCGATGACAGTCCGAGTGAATCAGGTGCCGCAAGCGGGCAGGACGGAAGGCGCCGTCATCCATCTGTTCGGCGCGACCGGCGATCTTGCGAAGCGCAAGCTGTACCCCGCCCTGTTCAGTCTGTACAAGGAAGGCAAACTCGGCGAGGATTTCGCCGTCGTCGGGCTGGCGCGCCGGCCGCGCACGGACGGAGAGTTCCGCGCGGACGTGCTCGCCTCGGTCCGGGAGTTCTGCCGGTACAAGCCGGACGACGGGGAACTGTGGAGCCGGTTCGAGAAGCATTTCGTCTACAAGTCGCTGGACATCCACAATCCGGACGGTTTCCGCGAGCTGGCCCGGCTGACGGAGCGCCTGGAGGAGGCGTTCGGCGTTCCGGGCAACCGGCTGTTCTATCTCGCGCTCGCTCCCGAGCTGTTCGGCCCGGTGTCGCACAACCTGCGCGAAGGCGGTCTGCTGGACACGGGCGGCTGGCGCCGGCTCGTCATCGAGAAGCCGTTCGGCTACGACCGGAAGTCGGCGCGGGAGCTCAACGAGCAGCTGGCGCGGGTGTTCCGGGAAGAGGAGATCTACCGGATCGACCATTACCTCGGCAAGGAAATGGTGCAGAACATCGAGGTGATCCGGTTCGCGAACGGCATTTTCGAACCGCTGTGGAACAACCGGCACATCGCGAACGTCCAGATCACGCTCGCCGAGACGGTCGGAGTGGAGGACCGCGGCGGCTACTACGACAAATCCGGCGCATTGCGCGACATGGCGCAGAACCACATGCTGCAGATGCTCGCGATGATCGCGATGGAGCCGCCGAGCCGGCTGCATCCCGAGGACATCCGCGACGAGAAGGTGAAGGTGCTCCGCTCGCTGCGGCCGCTGGCGACGCCGGAAGAGGTGTTCCGTCATGTCGTGCGCGGCCAGTACACGGCCGGCGCGCTCAGGGGCAAGCCGCTCAAGGGATATCGCGAGGAGGATTCGGTCGATCCCGGTTCGGTCACGGAGACGTATTTTGCCGCGCGGGTGTTCATCGACAACTTCCGCTGGGCCGGCGTGCCGTTCTATATCCGGACGGGCAAGCGGCTGCCGGTGAAGACGACCGAGGTCGTGATCGAGTTCCGGAACGCGCCGCCGGGCGTGCTGTTCCGGACGCGGAACGAGCTGGCGCCGAATCTGCTCGTCATCCGGGTCAACCCGATGGAGGGCATCTACATCAAGATCAACGCGAAGAAACCGGGCAGCGACGCGGATATCCAGCCGGTCGCGATGGAGTTCTGCCAGAGCTGCCAGGTCGGGCTCAACACGCCGGAGGCTTACGAGCGGCTGCTGTTCGACGCGATTCGCGGCGACTCGACGTACTTCACCCGCTGGGACGAAGTCGATCTCGCCTGGGCGTTCGTCGACCGGATCGCCGAGGCGTGGCGGCTGCCGGAGTCGGAGCTGCTCTTCTATCCGGCCGGCACCTGGGGACCGGAGCGCGCGGCGGAGCTGCTCGCCGAGGACGGCTTCCACTGGTGGCCGGTGAACGGGCAGGACGAGGACAACGTCATCTGGATCAGCAACACGAAATAAATCAAGCGCCTGAAGGGGAGGAACGGACATGCAGCGCATCATCGACATTTCGATGACGATTCACGAGGGCATGCAGGTGTACAAGAACAAGGAGGAGAAAAAGCCGAAGATCTACAACACGTCCAACCACGAGACCGGCAGGGTGCACGAAAGCCGCATCGACATCGACGTCCACTGCGGCACGCATGTCGACGCGCCGCTGCACATGCTGGCCGGGGGCGAGACGATCGAGACGATCGGGCTGGAGCAGCTCGTCGGCCCGGCGCGCGTGCTCGATATGACCCATGTGGACGACGCGATCACGAAGGACGATCTCGTGCCGCACGGCATCCAGCGCGGGGAGCGGATCCTGTTCAAGACGAAGAACTCGCTGACGGACGAGTTCCTGTGGGATTTCGTCTACCTGCGCGAGGACGGCGCGCAGTATCTGATCGAGCGCGGCGTGATCCTGGCCGGCACCGACGGGCTCGGCATCGAGCGGGCGCAGCCGGAGTACACGACGCATCGGCCGCTGCTGAAGAACGGCATCGTGATCGTCGAAGGCCTGAGGCTCGCCCACGTCGAGCCGGGCAGCTACTGGCTCGTCATCGCGCCGCTGAAGCTGACGGGCATCGACGCGGCGCCGGCGCGGGCGTTTCTGATCGGATAGAATCGGACAAGGGGCAACATGAACCGGACAAGCGGGTTTGCGAAATCGGGGTTTCGCGGCCCGTTTGTTGTTTTGGGCTCCGAAATCGCGACTCACCTCCCGGGCGCCGGCATGCCGGATTGGGAGGCGGGTCGCTTCCGCCGGGTCGCTTCCGCCGGGTCGCTTCCGCCGGGTCGCTTCCGCCGGGTCGCTTCCGCCGGGTCGCTTCCGCCGGGTCGCTTCCGCCGGGTTGCTTCCGCCGGGTCGCTTCCGCCGGGTCGCTTCCGCCGGGTTGCTTCCGCCGGGTTGCTTCCACCGGGTCACTTCCGCCGGGTCGCTTCCCTGCGGCGGGTCGACGGACTCGCGGGAGAGCCTTGTTTTTGCCGTGCGGTTGGGTTGCGGCGGGCGGATTTTCACGATCGGGGGAAGGGATGGGTTTCGTGTGCCGTACGTTGCATGCTCGGGGGCGGATGTTTTTTTTACGGAGGGATCGGAAATGTCGAAGTCCAGGCGCCTGCTGGAGCTGATGATGGCGGTCAACCGGAAGCGGCGGTTCAAGGTGCGCGAGCTGGCCGAGGAGTTCGGCGTCTCGACGCGGACGATGCTGCGGGACCTGCAGACGCTGGGCGAGCTGGGCGTGCCGCTCTATTCGGAGACGGGGCCGCACGGCGGCTATCAGGTGCTGCGGGAACGGGTGCTTGCGCCGATCGCGTTCACGGAAGGGGAGGCCGCCGCCGTCTTCTTCGCGATCCACGCGCTGAGCCATTATGCGGCGTTGCCGTTCGAGGCCGAGTCGGCGTCGGCGGAGCGGAAGTTCTATCTGAACATGCCCGGCGACATCCGGGAGCGGATCGACGGGATGAAGGACCGCGTCGACTTCCTCACGCCGAGGCGGAGGGCCGATGCGCCCTGGTTGGGGCTGCTGCTCGACGCGGCGGTGCGCGGGCAGGCGCTGCGGATCGAATACGGGGCGAAGGACGGCGCGGTCGAGACGCGGCGCATCCGGCCGGCGACGCTGCATGCGGACGACGGGTTCTGGTATTGCACCGCCTTTTGTCATGAGCGGGAGGGGTACCGGGTGTTCCGTTGCGACCGGATCCGGCATGCGGAGCCGGACGGCGCGGATCCGGAGCCGCTGGACCCGGCCGAGGTGCGGAAGGCGCGGCTGGGAAGCGCGGGGGACGGGGAACGGGTTCGGCTGCGGGCGGTTTTGACTCCCGAGGGGGTGCGCCGTTGGGAAAGCCGGCATTGGCTGGCGCCGATGGTCACAGTGGCCGGCGACGGCGGCGGAACGGTCGACGCGGATGTGCCGCGCGGCGATCTGCCGTACTACGCGGAGCTGTTCATTGCGCTTGGAAGCGAGGCCGAGGCGGAGGGGCCGGCGGAGCTCCGGGCGGAAATCCGCCGGCGGCTGGCGGAGCGGATGGCGCGGTATCGGGAGTAGCGCGCGGACGCGGAGGCATCGGATCGGGCCGGCTTTAGCGGAACGTGGTTCCGTTAGCGGGCCCATCGCGTCGCGCGGGCGGACTCCAACGGAACGGGGTTCCGTTGGAGGGGAGCGACGCGCGTGTCCGGCGGCTTCATGCCGCCTGTAACGGAACGTGGTTCCGTTAGCGGGCCCATCGCGTCGCGCTGGCGGACTCTAACGGAACGTGGTTCCGTTGGAGGGAGGCGACGCGCGTGTCCGGCGGCTTCATGCCGCCTGCAACGGAACGTGGTTCCGTTAGCGGGCCTATCGCGTCGCGCGGGCGGGCTCCAACGGAACGTGGTTCCGTTGGAGGGAGGCGACGCGCATGTCCGGCGGCTTCATGCCGCCTGCAACGGAACGTGGTTCCGTTAGCGGGTCCACCGCATCGAGCGGGCTCCAACGGAACGTGGTTCCGTTGGAGGGGGGCGATGCGCGTGGCCGGCGGCTTCATGCCGCCTGCAACGGAACGTGGTTCCGTTAGCGGGCCACCGCATCGCGCGGGCGGGCTCCAACGGAACGTGGTTCCGTTGGAGGGGGCGATGCGCGTGTCCGGCGGCCTCATGTCGTCTGCAACGGAACGTGATTCCGTTAGCGGGCTCACCGCGGCGTGCGAGGGAACGTGGTTCCGTTGGAGGGGGGCGACGCGCGTGTCCGGCGGCCTCATGCCGCCTGTAACGGAACGTGGTTCCGTTAGCGGGCCCACCGCGTCGCGCGGGCGGACTCTAACGGAACGTGGTTCCGTTGGAGGGGGGCGACGCGCGTGTCCGGCGGCTTCATGCCGCCTGCAACGGAACGTGGTTCCGTTAGCGGGCCCATCGCGTCGCGCGGGCGGGCTCCAACGGAACGTGGTACCGTTGGAGGGGGGGCGACGCGCGTGTCCGGCGGCCTCATGCCGCCTGCAACGGAACGTGGTTCCGTTAGCTGGCCTATCGCGTCGCGCGGGCGGGCTCCAACGGAACGTGGTACCGTTGGAGGGGGGCGACGCGCGTGTCCGGCGGCTTCATGACGCATGTAACGGAACGTGGTTCCGTTAGCGTGGCCATCGCGTCGCGCGGGCGGGCTCCAACGGAACGTGGTTCCGTTGGAGGGGGGGCGATGCGCGTGGCCAGTACCGTCCGGACTGTCAATTCGCCGTCGAACGCTCCGTGAAGATCTGAAACGTGACGCCGTAACGATCTCTGACGATGCCGTAAGCCGGGCTGAAGTAGACCGGCGCGAGCGGCGCGACGACCTCTCCGCCTTCCTTCAGCGCGTCGAAAATGCGGGTGGACGCCGTGACATTGGGGGCCGTGACGCAGATCTGGACGCGGGGGCCGGCATGCGCGGGCTCGCCGGGCAGGCAGTCCGCGACGTACAGTTCGGCGCCGCCGAACACGAGGACCGAGTGGGTAATGCGCTCGCGGGCATCGGCGGGCAGCGCCTGGGCTTCGGCTTCCGGCGCTTCGCCGTAGGTCTTGATGAGGACGACCCGCGCGTCGAGCACCGCTTCGTAGAACCGGATCGCCTCTCGGGCCTGTCCGTCGAGCAGGATGAACGGGGTTGCCTTGAACGACATGATTCATCTCTCCTTACAAAAGATTCGGCCACGGGGGAGCGACAGCGTCATTCCCGGCCGAAGCCAGGCCGCGGGGGAGCGACAGTGTCATTCCCGGCCGAGGCCAGGCCGCGGGAAAGCGACATCGTCATCCCCGCCGGGCCACGGCGGCGAGCGGTTGCTCCATCCCCGGCCGAGGCCATTATAATGCGGATTGGTGACAGGTACGGTCATGAATCCGGATGTGGTATAATTGCAATGTTATTCTGCTGAGGAAGAGAAAGGACTGCGAAGATGAAGAGCGAAGCGCTCGAAGAACTGCGGACGGAAGTGACGCGCCGCCGCACGTTCGCGATTATTTCCCACCCGGACGCCGGGAAAACGACGCTCACGGAGAAGCTGCTGCTGTTCGGCGGCGCGATCCGGGAGGCGGGCAGCGTCAAGGCGCGCAAGGCAAGCCGCCACGCGACGTCCGACTGGATGGAAATCGAGAAACAGCGGGGCATCTCGGTGACGAGCTCGGTGCTCCAGTTCGACTACAAAGGCCACCGCGTGAACATTCTGGACACGCCGGGCCACCAGGATTTCAGCGAAGACACGTACCGTACGCTGACGGCGGCGGACAGCGCGGTCATGCTGATCGACGCGGCCAAGGGCGTCGAGGCGCAGACGATCAAGCTGTTCCAGGTATGCGCGAAGCGGGGCATCCCGATCTTCACCTTCATTAATAAGCTCGACCGGGAAGGCCGGAATCCGTTCGATCTGATGGAGGAGATCGAGCGGGTGCTCGGCATCCGTTCGGTGCCGATGAACTGGCCGATCGGCATGGGCCGTGAGCTGTGCGGCATCTATGACCGCATGAAGAAGCAGGTCGAGCGGTTCCAGGGCGAGGTCCACGGTTCGATCGAGGTCCGCAAGGTGGAGGACTACCGGGACGCGAGCATCCGCGAGATGGCCGGCGATTATCTGTACGACCAGCTCTGCCAGGATCTCGAGCTGCTCGACGTCGCGGGCGACCCGTTCGATCTGGAGAAGGTGCGGCGCGGCGAGCTGACGCCGGTCTTCTTCGGCAGCGCGATCAACAACTTCGGCGTGCAGACGTTCCTCGAGAACTTCCTCGAGCTCGCGCCGTCGCCGACGCCCCGGAAATCGCAAAACGGCGAAGTGGACCCGCTCAGCCCGCGGTTTAGCGGGTATATTTTCAAGATCCAGGCGAACATGAATCCGGCGCACCGCGACCGGGTCGCGTTCCTCCGCATCGTCTCGGGGCGGTTCGAGCGCGGCATGACGGTGCGGCACGTGCGGGCCGGGCGCGAGATCAAGCTGTCGCAGCCGCAGCAGTTCCTCGCGCAGGACCGCGACATCGTCGAGCAGGCGTATCCCGGCGACATCGTCGGGCTGTTCGACCCCGGGATCTTCCGGATCGGCGATTCACTTTCGGAAAAAGAGGACATCGTGTTCGACGAGCTGCCGACGTTCTCCCCGGAACTGTTCGCGAAGGTGACGGTCAAGAACGCGATGAAGCACAAGCAGTACCAGAAGGGGATCGACCAGCTGACCGAGGAGGGCACGGTGCAGGTGTTCTTCTCGACAGGGGGCTTCGACGAGACGATTCTCGGCGTCGTCGGCCAGCTCCAATTCGAGGTGTTCGAATACCGGATGAAAGTGGAATACGGCGTCGACATCGAGCTGCACCGGATGCCGTTCCAGTTCGCGCGGTGGCTCGTCGGGGACAAGATCGACACGTCGAAGTTCCGCATCAACTCGACGGTGGTGCGGGACAAGAAGGACCGGCTCGTCGCGTTGTTCGAGAGCGAGTACGCGCTCCGGACGGCAATGGAGAAAAATCCGGACGTGACGTTCCTCGAGACGGCGCCGTAAAGCGACGGAGGACACGGGGGGACGCGGGCAGCGCGGACGGAGCGCGGAAGGCGCCTACGGAGCCAGCACCCGGTGTCTTCGCCTCCGGGGGCCGCGCCGTCGGAGCCCAAGCCGCCGGAGTCGTCTCCGCGCGTCACCGGAGCGTGCGTCGTCGGAGCTCGCGCCGTCAGTGCTCGTGTCGCCAGTGCTCGCGCCGTCAGTGCTCGTGTCGCCAGTGCTCGCGCCGTCAGTGCTCGTGCCGCCAGTACTCGCGCCGTCAGTGCTCGTATCGCCGGTGCTCGCGTTGCCGAAGCCGTGTCCGCACCTTGCGGGCGCGGCAAAATTGAATGTCCCGAATTTTGTCGATTAGCGCTGAAAATTAGGACTTAAGAATTATTGCATAATCGACAATTACCATAGAAAATGGCATCATATGGTTATGCACCACGTGCGATCACAAGCTTTCTTCCGCAGTACCGATCGTCCATGTTTGTTGTCGTCTCGTGTCGCAGCCGACTTGCTTGTTGCATCATGGTGCATCGTCGATCGTGGGCGAATGCCTGTCACCTGTAAACAGAGACAGGATTGGGAGCGGAGGAAGTCATGCGCATGTATAGATCATACAGAAAAATGACGGATGCCGCCGTTCTGCAGGGCGGCTCTGCTTCTGTATGCAGTAAATCCGGCAGGCGCGCGCAGGTGGTCCGTCGCGTGAACGTCTCGGACATGCGGCGGATCGCCGCCGATCTGGCGGATGCGTACGGCGTCATCGTGATCGATATCGACCGGTTCCAGGATTTCAATCTCGCCTACGGCCGGGAGGCCGGCGACCGGCTGCTGGCCGGAATGGCCGAGCGGATCTCGGCCTTTGCCGGCTTTGACGCATGGTGCCGGACAGGGGACGACGAGTTCCTGATCGTGCTCCGGAAGCCCCGCGGCGAGCTTGGCGAGCTGTTGGAATCGATCCGGCTTGCGCTCGGCGAGCCGTTCGGTCTTGGTGGAGCGACCGTGTGCGCGTCGGTCAGCATCGGCGCGGCGCTGCGCCGGCCGGGCGCGGATGACGCCGAACGGTTGATCCGCGAGGCGACGATCGCCCTGCGGCACGCGAAGCGGCGCGGCGCGAACCGCTGGCAGATCTACGATCCCGGTCTGCCGGACGTGAAGGCGGAGCGGCTGGAGCTCGAGTACGAGCTGCGGCAGGCGATCCGCACGGGCCAGTTGGAATTGTACTATCAGCCGAGGCTGGAGCTCGCTTCGGAGAAGGTCATCTGCCTTGAGGCGCTCGTCAGGTGGAACCACCCGACGCGCGGCCTGATCATGCCGCGGGAGTTCATTCCGATCGCGGAGGAAAGCGGCCTGATCCTCGAGCTCGGCGACTGGGTGCTGCGCCGCGCCTGCGAGCAGAAGCGCGTCTGGTCGGAATCCGGCATCCTGCCCGTCAAGATCTCGGTGAACATCTCGCCGATCCAGTTCCGCGATCCCGGCTTTGTCGGCCGCGTGCTGCGGATTCTCCGGGAGACGGGCACGCATCCGAGCTCCCTGGAGCTCGAGATTACCGAAAGCTCGGTCATGGAAGACGTCGACCGGGCCCTCGAAATGATGGCGGAGCTGAACGTGAACAGCTGTTCGATCTCGATCGACGATTTCGGCATTGGCCATTCGTCGCTGCATCGGCTGAAGCTGCTGCCGGTGAAGTGCCTGAAGATCGATCGGTCGTTCGTCCGGAACATCACGAGCGACAGCAGCGATCTCGCGATCACGCGCGCGATCATCAACCTCGGCCATATACTCAATCTGCAGGTGGTGGCCGAAGGCGTGGAGGACACGGTGCAGCTGGAGCTGCTGAAGAAGGCTTCGTGCACGACGATCCAGGGCTATCTGCTCAGTCCGCCCGTGAAGGCCGTCGACCTGGAACAGCTGGTCAGAGAAGAGAAGCTGGTCTGCTGAACGCGGGCTTACGGTCCGTGGCGATGGCGAGCCGTCCGTCCATTGACAGCGGGCGGCTTTTTGTTTATGATTTAATCCAAGTAATAGAATCGGAAATATATGATTATGGCGCGACATGGTGGAGGGGAACGGGATGGAGAAATCGCTCACGCTGAAATACGAATCCCTGGAATTGGCGGCGACGCTTCATTATCCGGCGGGCGGGAAGCGGGAAAACGGCAAGTCGCCGGCGGTCGTCATCTGCCACGGCTTTGTCGGCACCCGGATCGGAGTGGACCGGCTGTTCGTCAAGACGGCGCGGGCGCTGGCGGAGGCGGGCTACTACGCGCTGCGCTTTGATTACGGCGGTTGCGGGGAGAGCACGGGCGATTACGGATCGCTCGGCTTCCCGTCGATGATCGCCCAGACGCGGACGGCCCTCGACTACGTGCTGGACATCGACGACGTCGACCCGCAGCGGGTGGCGCTGCTCGGCCACAGCCTGGGCGGGGCGGTCGCGCTGCATACGGCGGTCAAGGACCGGCGGGTGCGCCAGCTCGTCCTCTGGTCTGCGGCGTTCCATCCGTTCAACGACATCGTGCGGATCGTCGGCCGCCATGTCTACGACGAGGCGATGGCGCGCGGCGAGGCGGACTATCACGGCTTCTCGCTGAAGCCGAAGTTCTTCGAATCGCTCGCCGAGCACCAGCCGTTCCAGGCCGCGCTGCAGTTCGCGGGAGACGTGCTGCTCGTGCACGGCACGTCCGACGATGTCATCCCGACGGATTACACGTTCCTGATGCAGAAGCTGCTCTGGATGCGGCACGAGGGAAGCTGCGAGAAGGAGATCATTTTCCAGGCGGATCATACGTATTCGTCGCGGCGAGCCCAGGAAGAGGCGATCCGGCACACGGTCGAATGGCTTCAGCGGCTGGCGGCGCGGCAGGAAGAGTGGCACCACTGGAGCATCTGAAAAAAGCGGACGGCGCTAGGGCGGGCGGCGGAACAGGAGCGCCAGATACGCGGAAGGCGGAACAGGCGGACGTCGGCGGAACAGGAGCACCAGATAAGCGGAAGGCGGAACAGGCGGACGTCGGCGGAACAGGAGCGCCAGATAAGCGGAAGGCGGAACAGACGGACGTCAGCGGAACCAGAGCGCCAGATAAGCGGAAGGCGGAACAGACGGACGTCGGCGGAACAGGAGCACCAGATAAGCGGAAGGCGGAACAGGCGGATGGAGGCGGAATTTGCGGGGCAGATCGGCGTGCGCCGGCGCGAATGGCGGTACGGCAGGAGGCGGATCCGGATGCGGATCGCGCCTTTTTTTCTTGGGAGCGGGGAGCGGTTGTCGAACGGCGGGCGTTTTTTTTGTCGGGTGAGGGCGGGACAATCGGACGGATTCTGTGGTTTAATAGAGTCATCGGTGAAAAAACGGGATGACAAGGAAGGGGATTGAAGCGTGAACTACCCGCGAAACGCCCGGATCGTGACGCTTGCGCTGCTTGCTCTGCTGCTGCTGATCGCGGCGGGGTGCGGCAAGAAGGAAGACGAAGGCGGGGTCGTGGAGCAGGAGACGGAGCAGGAGACGCCGATCGAGATCCCGGAACCGGAACCCGAACCGGAACCGGAGGAGCCTGCCATCGTCGCGCCGCTGACCGGCGTTCCGCGCGAAGCGGAGGCGAAGCAGCGGCCGGTGGCGGTCATGATCAACAATCTGGCGCCGGCGCGGCCCCAATCCGGTCTGCCGCACGCCGACGTGGTGTGGGAAGTGCTCGCGGAGGGCGGCATCACGAGGCTGATCGCGATTTTCCAGAGCGATGAGGCGTATGACGGGGCAATCGGGCCGATCCGCAGCATCCGGCCGTACATGATCGAGCTCGCGGAGTCGTATAACGCGGTCATCGTGCATGCCGGGGCGAGCGACGAAGCCTACGGCATTCTGCGCAGGCAGAAAAAGGAGCATCTCGACGAGATCACGAACGCCGGCGCGTATTTCCGGCGGGACAGCTCGCGGAAGGCGCCGCACAATCTGTATTCGGATCTGCCGAACCTGCGCGCGGGCGCGGAGAAGCGGGGATACCCGGCGGAAGTGGAGATTCCGGCGTTCCGTTTTCTGAATGCGGCGGAGGAAGGGGCGATCAAGGGCGATGCGCTCGAGATCGACATCCGCTTCCAGCTCAAGAACTACATCGTGTCGTACCGATACGATGCGGAGAAACGGCAATATCTGCGGTTCATCAACGGGGAGCCGCACACCGACCTCGTCAGCGGCGAGCAGCTCGCGGCGGTGAACCTCGTCGTGCTCGGCACGTCGCACAAGGTGCTCGATAACGAGGGGCGCCTGGCGGTCGATCTGAACGCCGGCGGTCCGGCCATGCTGATCCGGCACGGCGAAGTCGTCGAGTGCGCCTGGGAGCGCGACGCAAGCGGCGTCATCCGGATTGTGAAGGATGGCCAGGAGCTGCCGTTCGCGCGGGGCACGGTCTACTATCATATCGTGCCGGACCCGCAGTCGGTGGCGGATCATGTGACGATCAAACAGCCGGAGAACGCGCAGGGTTGAGCGGCGGCTGTCGGCATAGCGGGCCGGCGGCATGGTCTCACGGCTGTCGGGCGTTCTGGCGGCATGGCGGCATGGCGGTCTGGCGACACGGTGGCATGGCGGCACGGTGGCATGGTGGCACGGTGGCATGGCGGCACGGTGGCATGGTGGCATGGCGTTCTGGCGGCATGGCGTTCTCGCGGTATGGCATGGCGGCACGGTGACATGGCGGTCTGGCGGTCTGGCGGTATGCCGGGCCTGACGGCTGTCGGCTGCCGGTTCGGCGCCCAGGCCATCCGTCGAATGTCGTCCAACGGGCGTCCACTTAACATCGAACAGGCAATTGTGCTAAGATAGTTGGGGTTCACTTTAGGCCGTTGATGAAGGGGAGTTCTATGTTCAATCGCAAGAAAAACATTTTCTTCCAGACATTCGAGGAAATGGCGGATACGATCGTCGAAGCGGTCGAGTATTTCCACAAGCATGTGCCGAATCTCACCGACCTGACGAAATTCGCCCGCGACATGAAGGAATTCGAATCGAAGTGCGACCGGCATGTACATACGGTTCTGACCGAGCTGAACAAGACGTTCATCACGCCGATCGACCGGGATGACATCCTGAAGCTGACCGGTTCGCTGGATGACGTGCTCGACGGGATCGAAGCGCTGGCGTCCCGGTTCGAGATGTATCAGATCAGACATCACGACGAGTTCGTGACCGTGTTCGCGGAGATTCTCGTCAAGTGTGCGCACGAGATCCGCAAGGCGGTCCGGCTGCTGTCGGAGAAGAAGCTGCTGGCGATTCGCGAACACGCGATCGCGATCAACGAGCTGGAGAACCAGGCGGACGATCTGATGCGCGATTGCATCAAGTCGCTGTTCACGAGCGTGACGGATCCGATCGAGCTGATGAAGCGCAAGGAGATCTACGAGCGGCTCGAATCGACGACCGACTATTGCGAGGACGTGGCGAACACGCTCGAGACGATCATCATGCGGAACAGCTGACGGGCGGGGCGAATCGGACAAGGGGATAGGAGCAAGCAGATGCCGGATTTCGATAGCATGTTTGTGATCGTCTGCGTCATCGTCGTTCTGGCGCTTTCGTTCGACTTCATCAACGGGTTCCACGACACGGCGAACGCCATCGCCGCGAGCGTGTCGACGCGCGCCATGACACCGCGGGTCGCGATCATTCTCGCGGCGGTCATGAACTTTGTCGGCGCCTTGATGTTCACCGGCGTCGCGAAGACGATCGGCGGCAAGGTGGCCGACCCCGCGACGCTGAACCACGGGGTGTGGATCGTCATCGCCACGCTCATATCGGCCATCGCATGGAATCTGATCACATGGTGGTACGGCATTCCGTCGTCCTCGTCGCACGCGCTGATCGGTTCGCTGGCGGGCGCGGTCATCGCGGCGGAAGGGTTCGGCGGCGTGAACGCGTCGGGGTTCACCAGCATCGTGCAGGCGCTGATTTTGTCGCCGATCATCGCGTTCGTCATCGGCTATATCGTCATGACGCTGCTCAAGCTGATTTTCGCCCGGGCGAATCCGCATATCGTGAACAAGGGCTTCCGTTCGGTGCAGATCCTTACCGCGGCGTTCCAGTCGTTCACGCACGGCACGAACGACGCGCAGAAGGCGATGGGCATCATCACGATGGCGCTGGTGGCGGCGTCGTACCAGGACACGCTGGAGGTGCCGTTCTGGGTCAAATTCTCGGCCGCGCTGGCGATGGCGCTCGGGACGAGCATCGGCGGCTGGAAGATCATCAAGACGATGGGCACGAAGATCTTCAAGATCGAGCCGGTGAACGGCTTCGCGGCGGACGTGTCGGCGGCGAGCATCATCATGACCGCGACGGCGACCGGGCTGCCGGTCAGCACGACGCACGTCATCACGTCGGCCATTCTCGGCGTCGGCAGCGCGAAGCGGTTCTCGAGCGTGAACTGGGGCGTGGCCGGGCGCATCGTGTCGGCGTGGATCATCACGATTCCGATTTCGGCGGTGTTCGCGGCGATCGTGTTCAAGATTATCGAGTTTCTGTTCCTGTGAGGGTGGAGAGGACCTTTGCGGGGCGTCCGGGCGGGCGCGGCCGCGAAGGTTTTTTGCTTGGGCGGTTCGCGCCTGGTGTGTAACGAGGTATCCGCGTTACAGGCGGGCGATCGCCGTCAGAGCCGGGTGTGTAACGAGGTATCCTCGCTATAGTGTCAACCGCTCGCGAACGACCCGATAGCAGCGGATTCGCTGTCGGTCCGCATGCAGCGGTTCAAGCAACCCTTTCGAGACCAGCCGTTTGATCAACTGCTTCGTATGCCATTCGCTGAGCTTCAGGCAACGACGCACATCAGCCGGATGCAACGGCCGATTCTTCCGAAGCGCGAGTCGGATCACTTCGCGCTCCAGCAATTCGTCGGCGCTCATCCCGTCTATCGAGCGGGTGACGCCGAGCGTCCAGATCTTGCCGAAAAATTGCTGCACGATCTGCTGGCACATCCCGGGCTGGTCGCGGACCTGATCGTAGGAGAATCGCAGGACGTACCAACCGTCGATGACCAGATGATTCTGCCGCAGCAATCCGTCGTCGAACTGCCGGCGCGACAGATTCGAAGCGTGTGCACTGAAGCCGTCGATCTCAATGGCAAGTTTCACCGGGTCCCGGATCCAGGCGAAATCGACAAACCTCAAATTGCCGCCGAAATCGACCAGTTCATACTCCGGATGGAGATGGTCGAACCCTCCGAAGAACGGGTACCAGATCAGCTCGACAAATTTCCGCTCCGCGTGACCATGACCTTCTTCCAATCTTCGCCGCCGCTCCCCGGTCCGCTTCCTCACGTGCGCGGCCAGCCACTGCTTATACACGGTCTGAAAAAGAGCCTCCGAAGCCATTCGTCATACCTCCCGACATGCCGGCAACTAAAAGCTGCAAAAAAGCCGCCCATCCGGACATGAACGTCCGAACGAGCGGCGCGTGCTTCGCTGCCGATTCAGCATGAAGGGATTACCCGGAATCATTCTACCGCAAAATACGTACAACCCTCAACCTGATTATGGTATTGCAATCAAATTTTGTCCTCCATTATGATGAAATTGCGGCGCCGGTACGGCGGTCCGACCCGAAGCGGGGCGGACGGCAAGCGGTGCCGGCGATGGGATCCGCGTCAGTTCGAATATGGCGGTGATGCGTATAGGAGAACGGACGGGATAACGTGATCTGCACATGGATGACGCTCTGACACCTGCACGGACGACAGACGGGGAAAGGAGCGGATGCCACAGGAAATCGGATGATCGTACGGGATGAAAGGAAAGCGATGACACCACGGACAACGACACCGTGGCGATGAAGTTTCGGATGTGACTCGCTGCTCTTGCAATTCGGACGGATTCACCGAAACATGATATTTCGGCAATGTGAATGCGCCTTTGACGTTGGACATTGTGACCCCATTCCAGAACCGAGTACAGCAAGGAAGGCTTTGCCGGCTCCCGAGGAGGGAGGGCAAAGCCTTCTTCTTGCCTGTGCGTTGTGCGGCATTTCCGGAGCGTCAAAACAGCCCGTCTTCGCTCCGGACGACGACGTTCTTCCTGCGCGCGCCCCGCCGGGGTCTCGCCGCGCCGCGCCGCACCCGGCCGCCGCCGCGGCGCCTGCGCCGCCCAGGACGCGATTCGGTGTTCGTGCTTGCGGCCGCGGCTTTCTTCGGACCGAGCGAACCGGCGAGCAGCTTGATCATCGGCGCGAACTGCTGGACGGTGCCGACGATCTTCTGGACTTTCTGGACCGTGTTCAGGATGCCGTCGATGCCGCCCATCCGGTCGATGATCAGCTTCAGATCCGCCAGGTTCGACAGGCCGAACGGCTTGTTTGCGCCCGACGTCGGGTTCAGGCCCGGGTAGGGCGCGCTTTGCGGCCAGGCCGGAAATCCGGACACGTAAGGATCGGCGGGCGGTCCGGCCGGCGGTCCGACCGGCTCGCCGCCGGGCCATGGAGCGCCGGGACCGGGCGGCTGTGTGAATGCGCGCCCGCCGGTCCAGTGCGTATGATGGTTCACGGTGATCACAACCTCTTCTCTCGGGGGTATCGTTTATCCCCAGTGTATGCATGGGCATCCGTCGCGTATGGACGGATGCCCGGTCGCGGGCGGAATTGGACGATTCGGCCGCCGCATCCCCTCCTTCTTCGCCCCTGTAAAGCGCCAATACGGTAATGCTTGAAAAAACCGACCGTACGTTCTACAATGAGCATAAACATGGACGCGACAGGGGGGCACCGCATGCAACTCAAGAAGCTGAACGACCCGACGATCGACCAGCTGTTCGAGGCGATTCTGACGCTGAAGACGGTGGAAGAGTGCTATATTTTCTTCGATGATCTGTGCACGGTGAACGAAATCCAGTCGCTCGCGCAGCGGCTGGAGGTGGCGCGGCTGCTCGGTCAGGGCGCGACCTACAGCCAGATCGAAAAGGAGACGGGCGCCAGCACGGCGACGATCTCCCGGGTGAAGCGCTGCCTGAACTACGGCACGGACGGTTACCGGCTGGCGCTCGGCCGCCTGGGACGCTGACGATGGGCTTGAAGAGGGGCGTGCTCGTCATCAGCCACGGCTCGCCCGACGCGGAGTGGGTCCGGCTGGTCGACGAGGCGGTAAGCGCCGTGCGGCTGCCGGACGGCGTGCCGATCGTCTCCTCGTTCCTGGAGTGCGTGGAGGGACGGCTCATCCAGGACGGGATCGACGAACTGGAGTCGCGCGGCGTGGACGAGATGTACGTGCTGCCGCTGTTCGTGTCGTCGGGCAGCACGCATGTGGACGACATCCGGCAGGCGTTCGGCCTGCCGCCGACGGCGCACCGCGCGGGGGAACTCGAACCGTTCCGGGTGCGGCGCGCGCGCGTGACGGTCGGCATGCCGATCGACGACGACCCGATCATCGCGGAACTCATCGCGGACAATGTGCGCGAACTGTCGACCGCGCCGGAGCGCGAGGCGCTGCTGCTCATCGCCCACGGCAGCCGCGAGCGCGGCCTGAACCGCATCTGGCGGGACGGGATGCGGAATCTCGCGGCGCGCGTGCGGGAGCTGTGCGGCTTCGCCCGCGCCGAAACGGCGATGCTGCTGCCGGATCAGGCCGCCTGCGTCATGCGGGCGCTGACGAAGCGGCGGGCGCGCGGGGCCAGCGGCGCGGTCGCACATTCGGCGGATGCGGCGGAATCGGCAAACGCGGCCAAAGTGATACATGCGTCGAATGCGACGAATACGGCAGACGCAACGGAAGCGACAAAAGCGGCAGACGCGGCGAATGGGGTGGACGAGGCAGAAGCGGTGAAAGCTGCGGATACGGCGAATGGGGTGGACGAGGCGGAAGCGGTGAAAGCTGCGGATGCGGCGAATGGGGTGGACGAGGCGGAAGCGGTGAAAGCTGCGGATGTGGCGAATGCGCCGAAAGCGACAGACGCGCCGGAAGCGACAGACGCGCCGGAAGCGACAGACGCGCCGAAAGCGGCAGACGCGGCAAACGAGGCGGAAGCGGCGGACGTCTGCTGCGCGGTTCCTGCCGCGGGTCCGGAGACGGACGCCGTCATCGTGGCGCCGCTGTTCCTGTCCCGGGGCTATTTCACGAACACGGTGATTCCGTCGCGGCTGTCCGGGTTCGAGTACCGGTACAACGGCAAGGCGCTGCTCCCGAACCCGGCCATCTCCCGGTGGATGGAGCGGCAGATCGGCACCTGGCTGGGCGATGGCGGGCAGCCGGGCAAAAGCGGTTGAAGCGGCAGTCCGGCGGGGTCGTTTTTTCATGGAGGGCAACTGGAAATCGACGCCGATTCCGGCTACAATGGTGTAAGCGGCCATCGGGCCAATGCCAGGGATGAGGCGGGGGTTGGATTGGCTGTCAAACGGGCGAGACTCATCTACAATCCGACATCCGGCCGCGAGGAGATCCGGCGCAGGCTGCCGGACATCCTGCAGCGGCTCGAGCAGGGCGGCATCGAGACGAGCTGCCACGCGACGACCGGCGAAGGGGACGCGACGGTGGCGGCGTCGGAAGCGATCGAACGCGGCTTCGACATGATCATCGCCGCGGGCGGCGACGGGACGCTGTACGAGGTCATCAACGGGATGGCGCAACACGAGAAGCGGCCGCCGCTGGGCATTCTGCCGCTCGGGACGACGAACGATTTCGCGCGGGCGGTCGGCATTCCGAAGCACTGGGAATACGCGGTTGACCTGATCATCGGCCAGTACAAGCGCACGATCGATCTCGGAAAGGCGAACGACCGGTATTTCATCAACATCGCCGGGGGCGGCTCGCTGACCGAGCTGTCGTACGAGGTGCCGAGCAAGCTGAAGACGATGATCGGGCAGCTCGCCTATTATATGAAGGGCATCGAGAAGATGGTGAACTTCCGGCCGACCCGGGTGCGGATCGATGCGGAAGGCGTCGGCGAGTTCGAAGAGAAGATCATGATGTTCCTGATCTGCAACAGCAATTCGGTCGGCGGGTTCGAGCGGCTCGCGCCGGAGGCGAGCATCGACGACGGATTGTTCGAGGTCATCATTCTGAAGAAATGCAATCTGGCCGATTTTCTCCGGGTGGCGACGCTGGCGCTCAGGGGCGAGCATCTGAACGATCCGCTCGTCATGCATTTCCGCTCGCGGCGGATCACGGTGACGACGGAGGATCACGTGCAGCTCAACCTGGACGGCGAGTACGGCGGCACGCTGCCGTGCACGTTCACGGCGCTGAAGGGGCATCTGGAGATTTTCGTGGACGAACATGGCATTGCGTCTTATCGCAAGCGGCTGATCGCGGGCACGCAGTTGTGACGCGGCGGCCGCTTGACGTTGTTGTGGGGCGGGATGGAGTGATGGCGGGTTCGAAGCTGACGGATGCGCCGGTGAACAAAAATGACGAGGTCACGCTCGACATCGTCGGTCTGACGCAGGACGGCGAGGGCGTGGGGCGGGTGGACGGTTTTGCGTTGTTCGTGCAGGGGGCGCTGCCCGGCGAGCGGGTGCGGGCGAAGGTGCTGAAGGTGAAAAAGCAGTACGGCTACGCCAAAATGCTGGAGCTGCTCGAAGCCAGCCCCGACCGTGCGGAGGCGCCGTGCCCGATCTATCGGCAGTGCGGCGGGTGCCACCTGCAGCATATGGAGTACCGGGCGCAGCTGGAATGGAAAAGGCAGCACGTGATCGACAGCCTGACGCGGATCGGGAAGCTGCAGGTGGCAGGTGGCGGCTCCGGTGCGGGCGATGGCGGTGCGGATGGCGGCGTTGTCGTGCACCCGACCATCGGCATGATTGATCCGTGGCGCTACCGGAACAAGGCGCAGGTGCCGATCGGCATGGCGCGGGCCGATCTGGACGACGGCGCGGCCGGCTCGCTGATCGGCGGGTTCTACGCGCGGGGCTCGCACCGGATCATCGACATGGACGCGTGCGTGATCCAGCACGAGCGGAACGACGAGGCGGTGCGCGTGGTGAAGGCGATCGGCACGCGACTCGGCATCCGTGCCTATGACGAGACGACCGGGCGCGGGCTGCTGCGGCATGTCGTCGTGCGGACCGGCTTTGCGACCGGCGAGACGATGGTGTGCCTCGTCACGAACGGCACGCGCATCCCGCGCGCGGACGAGCTGGTGGACGGCATCCGGCGCGCGCTTCCCGATGTCCGGAGCATCGTGCAAAATGTGAACACGCGGAACACGAACGTGATTTTCGGCGACGAGACGCGGGTGCTGTGGGGAAGCGACGTCATCTATGACGAGCTGGACGGTTTGCGCTTCGCGATCTCGGCGCGCTCGTTCTTTCAGGTGAACCCGGCGCAGACGGTGGCGCTGTACCGGAAGGCGGTCGAATACGCGGGGCTCTCGGGGCGCGAGACGGTCATTGACGCGTACTGCGGCATCGGCACGATCTCGCTGTTCCTGGCGCGGCGCGCGGGCAAGGTGTACGGCGTCGAATCGGTGCCGGAGGCGGTCGAGGACGCGCGGCGCAACGCGGCGCTGAACGGGATCGACAATGCCTCGTTCGAGGTCGGGCTCGCGGAAGAGGTGATCCCGCGCTGGCGCGAGGAGGGAGTGGCGGCGGACGTGATCGTCGTCGACCCGCCGCGCAAGGGCTGCGACGCGAAGCTGCTCGACACGATCGTGCGGATGCGGCCGAAGCGGGTCGTGTACGTGTCGTGCAACCCGGCGACGCTGGCGCGCGATCTCGCCGTGCTCGAAGCGGGCGGCTTCCGCGCGGTGGAGGCGCAGCCGGTGGACATGTTCCCGCATACGGGGCATGTGGAGTGTGTGGCGAAGTTGGTTTTCCAATGGGAAGCAGGCTCCTGGTAAAGGACGCCTGCTTCGTTTTCCGTTTTTTAAGCATCGAAGAGCAGCTATTTTCGTTTTGTGGATTCGATGGAAATGCGTCGATTTCGAGAGCTTCGAGCGCTTGGGTTGCCGGAGTGGGTTGCATGCCTGATTAATCGATCAGGTATCCTTTGTAAACTACGATCTGTGAGCCGTTAACAAAAGATTCTTTTTGAGCTTGTTAAAGGTTGCATAGTCAAGTTTATACAACCGGTAATAAATTCAGCACAAACATCTGCCAGCCGGTGCTATATGAGATGTGGTGTTGTTGGTCTGGAAGGAATTAAAATATGCGTGATTTATGGACATTTTGGACAACATAGATAATAATGGGGATAGCCACATTGTACAATCAAAATCTTTAAAATGAGCGTTTTGCAATAATCCAAGGCCTTGATTTGTAAGGATTTTCGGACATAAAAAAGGGACTTCACCCCAACTTGGAGAAGTTTTCAAGTGACCAAACAAGAAAACTTAAGGAGTGAAGTCA